>Ga0180008_1000155_pt1 | contig 70086 bp, 117 predicted proteins | sample MM_PW_MetaG_FD_121121 | JGI IMG/M metagenome (GOLD analysis project Ga0180008, IMG submission 121121) | Groundwater microbial communities from the Aspo Hard Rock Laboratory (HRL) deep subsurface site, Sweden - MM_PW_MetaG | ecosystem: Environmental > Aquatic > Deep subsurface > Groundwater... | reverse complement strand
TTGGGTATATGGAGATGCTCAGGTATATGGAAATGCTCGGGTATCTGGATATGCTCAGGTATATGACAATGCCCAGGTATATGGATATGCTCAGGTATCTGAATATGCTCGGGTAATCTCAGGCACCTGGAAGAAGTCACCTTTGTACATCCAAGGAACCAGGGACTCAGTTACTTACTGTGGGCCTGACCAGATAGCTATTGGATGTGAAATCCATAGTTTCTCTGAATGGCTGGAGCAATATGAAACCATCGGAAGGAAAAATGGATATACCGAGGCAGAGATAGAAGAGTATAAAGAATACATTGATTGTGTTGTAAGAAAAAGGAAAAAGGAAAGGAAGAAAATGAACCAGAAGACTCAGAATCTAATTCGGAAGCAGTATGGCCAGCGGACACTGAATGTTGTACGACTCATGGAGCAAGGTTATTCTACTCATGAGATCGCACGTAAGCTTCGGATGTCACGATCATCGGTAGCAACTTACCGGGCTAACTTTACCCGAGGGGTTTATCCCCTAAATATTCGTTAACCTAGTTGAGCTAGGAGGGGTGAAATTCCCCTCCTAATTACTAAACAATGAAATTTCCACTTAAACTAAAGAAACTAGCAGAATATCCACCAGAAATATGTGGTGTCACAGGATGTAAATCCGACTCAGATGTCATTCTCTTGGATATTCCCTTGTGTGACAAGCATTGGCTAAAGTATTGCGAAAAAAAGGAAAGGGAAACATATGCAAATCAACATCAATCCAAAGAAAATATTGGGAACAGCAGTCAGGACGATATTCTCAAGAGTGATATTGAGTCTAGTTGAGATAACATTACTAGTATTAGTCCTTATGTCTCTTCTGGGAGTACATCAGAACAAAGAAGATTTTCGATTCTCGTATGACGGTAAGGTCATTAATGCCCTCCTATTGGCAGCCCCATTTGTTGATACATGTCTAGAAGAAGGTGGTACTTGGGCATGGAAGGGCAAGCCAGGAGTAATGATTGGCTACTGTGAATATGACAAATCAGATAATGAAGAAGATCAAGAACTCTAAGACATATAGTTGCCCAGTTACCAAAGTTCCTATTGGTATCTATAAACAACTTTATTCTCTCAATTTCGGAGGAGATTGGGACCTTAGACCTACACTTGTTACCTGTAGAAAATATGGTTGCTATGAAGAAGGCGATAGAACTGAAGCTTGGGTACACTATATTTTGGATATGAGAACAGGGATAGTTCTTGGATGGTCTCTCACCTTCGAATGGAAAAGGGCACACTGGGCCTATTTCTACGTAAGAAAGCAAGCGAGAAGGTCAGGAATTGGGAGAAGATTAGTCCTAAGAGCCAGTAGACACAATTTTGAAAAACATGGGGAAAATACTCATATTCGCTCTTATAGCCCAGAAACCAGAAATTTTTTTGAACAGGGAAAACAGTTCCTCAAGTCTAGGAAACTTCCATGGGAAATTGTGATGCATTACCGATGAGGAAGTTAGTCTGGTCCAGGATAAGAGATGATTTTGAAATTACTTACTATTCTGGAACTGGTAAGGGTGGTCAGAATAGAAATCGACATAGAAATGCTGTCCGAATTAAGGATATAGAAACTGGGTTAACAGCATCTTGTGAAGAACAGCGTTCTCTAGCCCAAAATAAGAAGACTGCTTTCAGACGATTAGCTAAACTCCTAATAAATCACTATTTCCCAAAACAGGGAAAGAATAGATTCCCCTCCGCTCAGACAATTAGAACCTATAACGAGTCATCTGATAGAGTCGTAGACCATCAAACAGGGAAGAAATACTCATATAAACAAATAATTGATGATATCTCACAGGCTTTAGAAGACAGAGCAAAGCTCTTAGGAGATAAAAAATGAACCTTGTATTCTTAGACATTGATGGAGTATTGACCGATAGTCATAGCTATGAAATCTGGGAACCTAAAGATGAAAAACTGGGTTTTCCGCCCCTTAAAAAAGAGTGCGTAGAAGCTCTCAACCAGCTCACAGAGGAGATGAGAGCAGTTATTGTCCTTACTTCAACCTGGCGAGTAGTAAAAAACGCCCAAGGGTGGATAGATTTGGTTCAATTCTTTCAAGAACAAGGCATAGAAGCTCCACTTGTATCTGCTACCCCTAGAGGAACAAACAAAGGTGCAGAAATAGAAGAATGGTTCAAATGCTGTGTAGATCCCATTGAATCCTTTGTTATTATTGATGACGATGAAGATGTTGAGCCCTTTACAGATAAACTGATTCTAACAAAATGGGATGAAGGATTAACAAAAGAACTTGCACAAGAAGCTAGAAACGTGTTAAAAAGAGGAATTGATATATTTTGTAAGTAAATTAAGACGTGGCTAGGCCCAAACCGCCCTTTAGCATGCAAGGTCGAATCAAGCCTAGTCCGAAAAGGTGACCGATCTCATATATAGTGAGCTTCGGTTGACCTGATATTCTCAAATAGAGGGTTTAGGCCCTGCGCTAGCAGACCCTGAGCCCTCTATATTTTCCCCATTTATCGAATTCAACAAAAGGAGTAAAATGCAAGAACTCGTCTACAGACTAGAATGCAGAAATGCTAGCTCTTGCAAATTCTATGAACTATACATCGATGATCTTCAGACTTTTCACGTAATAGCTAGATATGGAAGAATAGGTCTACCTGGTAAGAGTGTTCCTAAGGGTAGATATGTGTATAGAACATCAGCTATTGCTAAAATTGAGTCCATTTATAGAGAGAAACTAATGAAAGGATATACGATAGTACCTCAAAAAGTAAAAGTTGAAATGGAGAAGAAAGAAGTTTCCCCGCTTAAACGCAGCAGAATGAGTATAATTTTGGATGAGTTGTGACAAACCCACGAATCATAATAGAGATAGATAAGAACGATGAAGAACTGTATTCGCTAGACGTACCAAAAATAAAGCTTTCTACCTTCTACAATATCATATCCGATATTCAATACCGGATTGAACAAGGTGAATTCTCTGAAGGACAGCTTAAGCACCCGGGAATAAAGGTTACTAGCGATGACGATTTGTTTGAGAATTAGGAGTAAGAAATGTCTAAAACCCCTCCTGTAATAGCTATATCTGGTGGCTTTGACCCCCTTCATTCTGGTCATCTTCGAATGCTTCAAGACACTATGGGATATGGAGATGTCTTAGTAATACTAAATAGTGATGAATGGTTAATAAGGAAGAAGGGATATGTTTTTATGCCCCGTACAGAAAGACATGCCCTTCTCATGGCAATAAAGGGTGTAACTCAAGTAGTTTCTGTAGATGATAGTGATGGAACAGTTATTAAGGCTCTAATCCAGCATAAACCAATGTATTTTGGAAATGGGGGAGATAGAGGGACTAGTAATACTCCTGAACAAGATGTATGTGCAGAATTGGATATCAAATGTATCTTTGGTCTCGGGGGAGGAAAGACACAGAGTTCTTCTTCTCTCGTAGATAATATTGTCCAGAAGACAAGAAAAGAAATCTATCTGGACGTTCTAAAGCACCTCTCTTGGGGTGGAAGAGCAGCCGATTGGGTGAGAGACCAGTTAGGCAAACTGGAGGAAAAGAATGTTTGAGTTTCTCAAGTCCTGGATGCGTAATTTCTTTTCTTCCTTCTTGATAACAATCATCGCAATGCTGATGATAGTTGCAATAATTGTAGTAGGTTATGGATTATTTACGTTACTAGCTACTTACTTTGGAATTACAGCGTCTACAGCTACGATTGGTATATTACTAGGTTGTGGTCTTATCTCACTCTTTGTAACTCTAATAGAACGATGACTAATTTCACTACAATTTGCAAAGATAAATATGGTAGATACTATGACCTCAGATATGAACATCCGAGCTGGGAAGAGAAGAAGAAGGGATATTCATCCTGTATGGTAGTCAATGCATTCACTTGCTCAGTAGAGAAAGCTAACCAATTGACGGGAAGAGACAAGATGAAAAAGAAGGTTATCGTAGTTCCAAAAGAAGAATATCTAGAATATCAGGAACGAGAAAAGAAAAATCTCCAAACCAGAATCAAAAGCCTTATGGACCAGATAGTAAAAGCAATACGAAAAGATTCAGAAATCACTATTTCATCTCCAGACCAAAAGGAAAACTAATGAATTTTGAACAGCTGAAGCAAAAATTTCCTGGGGCAATTCAGTCAGCCCCGGAAGAAGTAGAACTCAAGAGGAAGAACCACTGGCATCAGCATTCAAGAGGCCTGGGCTGGGTAGAAGATACTGCTCATGTAGCTGAGAGTGCCTATGTAGGTCCAGATGCTCGGGTATATGAATATGCTCAGGTATATGACAATGCTTGGGTATGTGAAAATGCTCAGGTATATGGAAATGCTCAGGTATATGGAGATGCTTGTGTATCTGGAGATGCTCGGGTATTTGAAAATGCTCGGGTATATGGAAGTGCTTGTGTATATGGAGATGCTCTGGTACATGGAAATGCTCGGGTACATGAATATGCTCGGGTATATGGACATGCTCGGGTATATGGACATGCTCGGGTGTCTGGATATGCTCGGGTATATGGACATGCTCAGGTATATGGAGATGCTCAGGTATATGGATATGCCCAACTAATCTCAGGTACCTGGGAGAAGTCACCTTTGTACATCCAGGGCTCCCGAGATTCAGTCACTCACTGTGGGCCTGACCAAATAGCCATTGGATGTGAAATCCATAGTTTCTCTGAATGGCTGGAGCAATATAAAACCATCGGAAGGAAAAATAGATATACTGAGGAAGAAATAGAAGAATATAAAGAACACATCCAATATATTGTTACTCGGGCAAATAGACAAAGTTTAGAAAGGGAACAATGAAATTAAATAGAGATAGTGACCTAGATATCTGGAAGCTAGGAATGACAGCTCTCATGAAAGGTGACCGTCTCAAGATCAAAATCGGGGGACTCTCTAAATTAGCAGATACAGTGATCAAGGATAACAATCTATACCTCCGAATTCTCATTGGAGATGAAGAAGTGTTAGTCTTAGCTAAGGAAGGATGGGAGGCAAACTGGGATGACGGAGAATGAGCCCCTATACCCTAAAATCTGAAATATTTTTTGTAGACTAAACAGGAGTAAAGACAATGAAAATTAGAAATGGATTTGTATCCAATAGTTCTACTGGGAGCTTTCTTGTCTCATTAGTTGATTGGAACAATAAAAAGAAAGAACTCATTACCCCCGAACAAAAACAGATACTCTTAGACTACGGATTTCAGTTCACTTCTGCGTGCATCCCAGAACATTTAGAATGGGGCGACTCAGAGTTGGGCAACGAAGAAGGACGCTGTTTAGGATACACTGTTTTCTGTAATCAAGACGATGTAATTGACTTCTTGGTAAAGAATAAAATCCCCTTTACTGCTCTCTCTCATTATGGAGATGAATCAGTTTACTACTTCCCAGAGAAAGACCAGTTAATTACCCTTCCAAACTATGGAAGACAATTTGACCCACTTTCAGATTATGCAGAGATATATGAGAAAGCCACAGGTAAGGAAATGTCATACAAGAAGTGTATGAAAACCTGTACTAGAGAAGAATGGCTAAAGAACTCATGGGGTTCTTTAGAAGGAGAGGATAATGAAAGTTAGAGATGGTTTTGTATCCAATAGTTCAAGTACTTCTTTCACCATTTATGGAGTAAGAGTACAAGAAAAGAAAGTACAAGAGATTTTTGGAGAGACTTTGCATGACTTAGAAAACAAACTCGGATTAGATGTCCATTGTGAGTTTGATTCTTACGATGATAGCTTTTATATTGGTCTCCTTGTAGGAGGAGAACAAGAACATCAGGACTTGCCAAATAGAATGAAGGATGATGAGACTAAGCTTCAATTCCAAAAGAGGGTAGGAGATTTACTTTCCTCCATCGCGGGGAAAGAAATTGAATGTAGCTACCACAGCCATAGTTATTACGATGGCTAGGAGGTAAATAATGAAGGTAAGAACAGGATTTGTGAGCAATAGTAGTACTAGTAGCTTCTGTCTCCTAGGAATCTCTATTGGAAGCGACTCAGAAAGATATGAAGAAATAAACACAGCCATTGGGAAAAAGTGGGGATATAAAGACAATCCTATTACTGCTAGAGGTGGCTTAGAAGACTATGACTCTGACCATTTAGTTGGCGCGTGGCCTCATAAGATGAAAGACAATGAAACCCTATGGGAATTTAAGTCTAGAATCTGTTCAGCTATGAAGGAAGTAGGCCTAGATGCTAACCCAGACCAGTTAGAGTGGCTTGTAGACGGAGGATATTGTTGATGAAGATTAGGAATGGCTTCGTATCTAACTCTAGTACTAGCTCCTTTTTTCTCCTCGGAGTAAAGTATGATGGAGCTGATATCTCTAGCATTGCGCAAAAGTTTAGTTTAGATGTAGTTGAGAATGATGAAGGCATCGTTGGATTCATCCTTGCTAGTGTACGTGATGATGACTATGACTCCACAGAACATGACTTCTCTCTAGACGATCTCACAGAGAAGGTTAATAAACTAAAAGATGTCTTTGGTCCAAAAGCTAAAATCAAACTCTTCACTGGGCTCGAAGCCTGCTAGGAAAATTCAATGACCACTAAGGTCATTCAAGCTCCGGGATATAACTGCATCTTTAACCAAGAAACAGGAACTACATTCACTTGGGGAGAAACACCTGACGATGACCCAATTATGTGTCCAATTGGACCTACCCTTGCTGACATTGAGATAAGTGCTGGGAAATGCTCAGGTAACTGTTCCCATTGCTCACCTGCAGGGACACTGGTTAATATTGATATAGAAACATTTATCCCCATAGAAAAAATAGAAGTTAATGATACTGTTTCTTCCTTCAAAGAAGGAAGAATATACAACAAGAAAATAGAGGGTAAAATAGAACAAAATAGAGTAATCGCAACATACCAACGTAGATATGTAGGCAAAATGATAATTCTTGTTCTTGAAGACGGGAGACTGTTGAAGGTTACCCCAGAGCATAAAGTAATGTTATCTAGTGGGACATGGAAGGCAGCTGCAGAACTTAAAGAAGACGATTACCTAGTAGTCATTAACTAAAATTCTATATCTGTTAATATTGTTCCATGGCAAGAAAATCTTGGCAATGTAAATCTTGTAAAGAATATGTTCCTAAGAAAATAAGAGTTAGCAAGAAGTACTGCTCGACGATCTGTAAAGAAAAAGATAGAACTATTATTTGTCCAAATTGTTCTAAGAGTTTCCTAAGAATCAATGGGAGAAAATATTGTTCGGTGTGCAGGCAAAAAAACACTTATGCTAGACTTAGCTATCAAAAAAACCTCATAGAGAAACAATGCAAAAAATGCAAAATATCTTTCCCTGCTAGATCTAAACAAACACTATGTAATGATTGTTATCAAGAGAACCGCCAAACTACATTTATACACTCATATAAAAGTATACTACAACAAGTCCATTGTCTAAAATGTAATCTTCCATACAGGGAAAGGAAGATAAAAATGTGTCCTGCGACACATAATAATTTTAGACAAGGATATTGTCAAAATTGTAGAACTCTTAATAAAAGTCTTCGATCTAAAAAGAAATACTTTTGCAGAAAATGTAACAACCTTCTTCCTTCCAGAAGAAGGACCTGTGATAAATGCAAAGAACCAAAAAAATACTACTGTATTCATTGTAACACCCTTATTCCCAGAAACAGTTCTGGGAAAGTATATGCTAAGTACTGTTCTACGTGTCGCCACTTTATCCAGACAGGTCCAAGAAATAGCAGATGGAAAGGTAATAGGACATTTGATCAAACTTGCAGGTCGAGGCTTTATGCTTCTTGGACACGACCTGTTTTAAAAAGAGATAAGTATCAATGTACTGTATGCTTCTCTAAAAAAAATCTACAAGTACATCATATATATCCTATGAGATATATTATTAGAGAAACTTTACAAGAATTAAACATCACAGATATTAGTTCTTTGTCTTGTTTAGACAACAAAGAATATGACCAAGCAATAGAAGCTATCATCCATAAACACAAACTAAGCTACGGTATTACCGTATGCAAACAATGTCATGCAGATATAGATGATAGATATAGACGTATCCCTTCTAAGAAAGGAAAAACAGATGAAGAGGGTAAGAATTAAGCATGTCCTGCGAGAAGATTTTGATGGAATTGTTTACAATTTCCATTGCCTACCGGATGAGAACTACTTTAGTGAAGGAGTCCTAGTTCATAATTGTTATAAGTCTAACTCAGCTGATAAGCCTAATCAGACTATGTCTGCTAAAGTATTCAAGACTATTCTAGATAAGTTTCCTCCATCACTTTGTCAAATTGCCTTTGGAATCACTGACTTACAGAATACTCCAGACTTATGGGAGATTATGCAATATACCCGCTCTAAGGGTATCATCCCCAATATTACTATCAACGGACAAAACCTAACTTCTACAGAAGTATTACGCCTGGTTAATCTCTGTGGCAGTGTAGCTGTTAGTAGATATTCGAACACAGATATCTGCTATGAAGCAGTACATCAATTAACTACTGCGATGAAGACAGAAGGTACTACTCTCAAGCAAGTAAACATTCACCAAATCTTACACCAGGACTTTCTACCATCTATTTATCAACTATTTGAGGACTATCGGACAGACGAGAGACTCAAAGATTTAAATGCAGTTGTTTTCCTCCTCCTTAAACCAAAAGGAGAAAGGAATAATCTCCAGCCTCTACAGGAACCAGACATATTCATTCAGCTTCTTGAGAGAGCAGAAGAAGTAGGCCTAACTATTGGAATGGATAGTTGCTCAGCTCCTCTTGTTCTAAAAGCGGCAGAGAAGTTAGATAAACCTGAACTAATTCAATCTATTCTTCCCTGTGAATCAGGACTAGAAAGTATTTACCTAGATGTTAATGGTTTAGTCTTTCCATGCTCTTTCTGTCCCGGGGATATAGATTTTGAACCTATCGATATGACTAAGGTATCTGATTTTAAGAAGGATGTATGGTATGCTCCTCAAATAATTAAATGGCGGGAGAAACTAATCAATTCCTCATCTAAATGTAACTGTTCCCTTAGTAAATATTGTAGGTCATGTCCTGTATTTGATATCAGTGCTTGCAAGGAGAAGTAAATGACTAATCCAGAGAGACAAACAACGAAACAGACATTGGGATTCATAGAATTCCCTTTTAATCTCAGGGAATTAGGAGAATTTATCAACTCACATGCAGAATATATGGAATACAAACTCAAGTTAGACCCTCATGATATATTATTCACTATCTCCTATGAAAATGAATACTGTGAAATATGTGACGACCCTAGCCTACAAGCCTATTATATACGCACCGAAACAGAAGAAGAATGCCAAAAGAGACTAAAGAATCAGGAAAAATGGGATAGAAAATGTTTTGAACGTCTAAAAGCTATCTATGGATGGTAGCTATCTACCCCCTGTGCTCCCAACACGCGGCTTCTAACCGCGTTCCATGAATAGTTGGGTGGAGGTCAGAGGTTCAATTCCTCCACAGGGGTCCATTTATAATGGTAACACATAGCCTACTATCTTACAAGGTCCGCAGGTTCGATTCCTCCAGAGGGTTCCAAGGGCGTCAGCACTGGCTGTGCGGGGAGGTTTTATAAACCTTCAGCAGCTGATTACTGCCCACGGCAGGGTTCGATTCCCTGGGCGCCTACCAAACGAGAAGAAAAACAAAAGAAGGGAAAAACAATGAAAGAAATGTTATGGAAGCAAGCTGTCCAGATTTTAATTGAAAGTAAAATCAAAGTAGAACAAGACGTTGCTTAGCAACGTCAGAAAAAAGAAGAAGAAGAAAAGCAAAAGAAAGAAATAGAAGAAGAAAAACATGCTAAGCAGTTTTCCGATCTCTTGCTCTATCGTCTAAAATTTCTATCAACTGACGAAGATTTTCTGGAAATTGGTCCAATTATAACAGCATATTCAGGAACACAAGGGAGAATACAACATGATAACGCAGAACAGTTCTATCGACGTTTTGAAGAGAAAATAGTACAGATTTTAGGGAACAATGAACTCTCGAATACTTTTACAGTTTGCCGTTCTATTAAAGATATCGGCGGGAGCTCTCGTGTATATTTTGGGACTGATCGGCGGTGGTTTTGTAAGATTACACGACATTCTCCAATTCCTTGAGTCGAAAAGGAAGAAGAGATGAAGAAAAAGCTTACCTCTAAACAAAAAGAGAATCTAAAGACCCTAGATAAGTACTTGAAAACAAACAACTGTTGGCTAGAAGGACAAGACTTATCTGACGCTATCCAAGATGGTGGACTAGCTGTACTTTCTGTCAGAGGTCCAGTGTTTAATAGTATCGTGTGTTGCAAGGATATAAAGGAGGCCCAAGCAATCTGTGACTTTAATCCATCTGCTCATTCGAGGGTAGTGGATTTATCCACAGGAAAGGTCCTGTGGGAAGAAGAGAAGGGGTGGATGCCCCGTAAACCAAGGAATTAACTCGGAAATTACCGAGACAAGGAGAAAGTAATGACCCAGAAGTTTCAATTAGGTGACCAGGTCCAGTGGATTAGTCAAGCTGGAGGAGTTGCAAAAAAGAAGGTAGGAACAGTAGTAGAAGTAGTACGTGCGTTCAATGGTCCTCAGACCAAGGGGATTAAGACCAGTGCAATGTACAGGGACCATACATCCTATGTAGTAGAAGCAGTAACTAAGCGCCGGATGAAAGTCTATTGGCCTCTAGTGAAGTATCTATCTCTAGTTTCAGATGCTAAATCAGTTCTCCTCCCAGATTTGCCGGTGAAACCAGTTGATTCTACCAAGCTAGTTAATCACTTTGTAATCTGTCTAGATAAGAGTGGCTCCATGCAGAGCCTAGTACGAGACGTAATCAACGCTTTCAACGAGAACTGTAAGAGTATTCGAGAGGGAGCAGAGTCTTCAGGACAGGACTCTACTATATCTCTAATCACCTTTGGAGATACAGTTAATGTAGAATACATGTGCCGTGGGACTACTTCTCTTGAAGACCTTACAGAGAAGACCTATCGTCCAGCAGGGTTGACTCCTCTCTTCGACGCAGTAAACGAAGGAATCATTCGTCTCCAGGCCCGAAAAGACATTGAAGACCCCAACGTATCCTGTGTATTTATTGTCCTCACAGACGGACATGAGAATCGGTCCAGAACCACTGCTGTAGAACTCAACAAGAAGATTCGGGAAGTCCAGCTAACAGACCGTTGGAGCTTCGCTTTTCTACTTCCCCCAGGGAATGCACAATACTTCTGTAGAAACCACGGAATTCCAGAAGGAAATGTACAAGAATGGGAAGCTACAGCAAGAGGGCTTCAAAATGCCAGAGAAGCTATCACTCAGGGTCTTAGCTCCTATTATACAAGTCGCTCTGTAGGTCGAACGAGCACAAAGGGCTTCTTCGTAACCGATATGAGTAAAGTCTCAACCAAGAAAGTTAAAACTATCCTCCAAGATATTAGCTCTAAGGTTGACCTCTTAGAGGTCAATAAGACTGAACAAATCCGTGACCTTGTAGAGTCAGCTCTACGAGTTAACTATCTCCCAGGAAGAGCCTTCTATCAACTCATGAAGAAGGAAACTATCCAGCCTCATAAGAAGATTATGCTCCGAGACCGTGTCAATGGTGCAATCTACGGTGGAGATGAAGCACGAAGTCTCCTTAGTCTACCATCTAACTTAGACGTAAAGGTCCAGCCAGGGGATCATGGAAGTTGGGATATTTTTATTCAATCAACGAGTGTAAACAGGAAGCTCGTTCCTGGAACTAAGCTAGTTTATCTAAAGTAAGATTGGTTTCTTAGGTTGTTTTGGCCGTAGCTCAATTGGTAGAGCACCAGTTTGTGGCACTGGAGGTTACGAGTTCGAATCTCGCCGGCCAACTCTAGAAAAGATCGGGTCAGTAGTTTAACGGCAAAACATTGGTCTCCAAAGCCAAAAGATGAGGGTTCAAATCCTTCCTGACCCGCTTTCCTAAAAGGAAAAAGAAAAATGGTTGATAACTTATTCTTTCTAGTCTTCATAGCAATCCTAGCTATCATTTTTGGTCCTCTCCTCTCAATATGGGCCCTAAATACCCTATTCCCAGTCCTAGCTATCCCCTACACAGCTGCTACATGGTTTGCCATGTTAGTCCTAGGAGGTGGACTAGGAGGCTTTTTCAAGGGTCTCATAGGCTCTGGAGACAAATGATGTCTCTAGTTGATTTCCTAAAGGCACACTACGATGGCACTTGGGAAGTAGAAACCTTTGATGTCCCAATAGAACGAAATAACCCTAGCTTTGAAAAAGAAGTTACTGACTGGGTTATAAATAACGTTGCAACTCAGTCACAATATAGGAAATATGTTTTCTGGGCAATTTGGGACCCCAATCCAGAGGAAGAGACATGAAGTTAGAGGCTATCCCTAAAATTCTTGTCCTCGGCGGCGGAAAACAGGGTCTTATTGTAGCGGAAGACTTGAACTATAATTATAATGTAACAGTTGTAGATCAATATTCTTATTCTTCCTGTATTCTCTCTCAGAATATAAAATATATTCAAGCAGATTTATCTAAGCAGAAAGAACTATTGAGGCTAGCTAAGGGGTATGACCTAGTTATAGGAGCACTCCCCTCTAAACTAGGACTTCAAACCCTACAGACCTTACTTAAAATTAAAGGTCTCGTCTATGTAGACATGTCTTTCATGTTAGAGAACGCTAGGTATCTCCAACAACTAGCTATAGATAACGGAGTAGTAGCTCTCCTGCAGTGTGGTATTGCTCCAGGGATATCTAATTTACTGGTAGGAAGAGCTGTTCGGTTAGGATATAAGAACATCCATGTCTTCGTAGGCGGGGTATCGGCCAAGAGAAAGAACAGATATCTGAATACTTGGTCTCTAGAAGACCTCTATGAAGAATATACCCGTCCTACAAGAATTATTAGAGACGGAAAAGTAATACAAGTGGAAACCCTCTATGAATATAATCCTATTTACATAGATGGGGTTGGTTATCTCCGTCCCTATACCACAGATGGGCTAGGAAGTTTACTAACCCTTCCAGTGGAGAACCTTGCAGAATTTACCCTCCGCTGGCCTGGACATATTGACGAGATGAGGCCTCATTTAGGATCATATCCAGCTTTTAGCAGATATGTCTTAAGTAGAAAAAGAACTAGCAAGAAATGTAAAGATGTACTAGCAATGAAAGTAGCGGTAAAAAACAAATCAATTTCTCTGCTAGTTAAATCAGATGGAATTTCTGCCATGAGTAGGGCCACAGCATTTTCCTGCTGTGCATTTGCTCGGGCGATACTAGAAAGAAATATGCTACCTGGTCTCTATTATCCAGAAGACTTCAGATATAACTCTTCTATTTGTTTCTCTATTCTTAACCATTTAGCTAGTCATGGGATCCGGTTTACCGAAGAGCACCCGTTCCTATAGGAGAAGTAATGTATCTGGGACCTCATGCTATTCCCCCGGAAGAAGCACTAATAGAAGACATAGATAATCTTATCAAGGGACTAATTCTCAAGTTTCCTTTGGCCAGTAAGTGGCAAAAGATGATAGATACTCGTACTGTTGCAGAAAAGATAAGCAGAATATCTAAAAGATACGTTGAAGCTAAGCTACATCAATGATATTCTTATAGAATTCCCTGTTTCAGGAGGTATCTATGGGATGTAATTCCTGTAAGAGCGACTGTGAAGACTGCAGCGGAGACTGTAAGGGTAACTGTGAAGAGAGACAGCTAAACTATGGGATCGACCCACGACGAGAAAAAGATGATATCAGAGACTATCTCAGGCGCCCTCCACTATCTGTAAAACCAGACTCCACCCCTCTTAACGAACCCTGTAAATGCACTGGATTTAAGGTTAAGAGATATCAATGCAGACCCTGTATAAGAGCATTCGTATGGGGTGTACCATATGAAACAACTGAGTTAGCAATAGAAGAATTCAAACAAAGAGGTAATACCATTACAATAGAAAGACTCGAAGAAGAGTTGAAAGAAAGAAAGAGAAAAGAATTATGAGACAAATGATGACAATTTTATTCCTCCTCCTATCAATTGCAATTAGTCTATGGATAATTCGCTTAGCATTTCCAGATCTCCCAAAGGAAAGACAATCTCATGGTCACCAGCCCCACTGAGAAATTAATCTTATTCCCAGACCAACTACTTAGAAAGAATACTGAATTAGTAACTAACCTAGAATCCATCTCTCAATTTATTGCGGATATGTTTGTTGTTCTCAAGGTATCTAAGGGAGCTGGTCTCTCTGCTCCTCAGATTGGAAAGAGTATAGCTGTATCTATAGTCCAACTAACGACAAGACAACTAGTCTTAATTAATCCAGAATACATAAAGAAAAGCGTAGAAACAACAGAGGACTTCGAAGGATGTCTATCTCTCCCTGGGGTCTATATTAAGATTCCTAGACACAATAATATTACTATTTCTTACTTAAACATGTCTGGAGAAATAGTACAAGAAGAGTTTGCGGATACAGAAGCTAGAATTATCCAGCATGAAATAGACCATCTAGCAGGACTCCTAATAATAGATTTTCTTTCTCAGATTAAAAAGGATGTGATTACACGTAAGCTTAAAAAACTGAAGAAGAAAATTAACAAAGCAGAGAAGGAGTATCCCGGTGCTAAGTCCAGGACAATCAGGAGTATCAATAGATTGGGATGAAATCCCAGGATATACCACCTATCTCTATAACAAGAATAGATTTAGACAGGACCATGAATTCATTGGTCAAGAGGCAGACATAAATCTTCTCCAAGAAATATCAAGACTCCAAAGCAATATAGATGTACTTAAAGACAAATTACAAGATAAAGAACGTCGGAACAAAGAACTAGAAAAAGAAATCCGGGAACTCAAGAAGACATCTATGAATCTGCTCCAAACATATGGAGGTCATACCTCCGAGTGTAGATATATAGAAGCTAGATTAGCCCTAGCAAAACCATCAGAATCCTTTTGTAACTGTGGCTGGTATGAAAGGCTTCAACAAATATGAGGAGTACAAGCATGAAAAAAGACTGTGGAGTTTGGATTTGGGTAGGGTTTCTATTCTTCATTCCGGTGTTTATTATAGGACTTGCCTGTATCTTTACTACTCCAAAGAAGGATACTCTTGAAAAAGAGTGTAAATTAATAGAATATGTCCCTTCATCTTCTATCCCAACAGGAGGGGGTGACGTTATCTTTACTCCAGCCCATGGATGCTATAGATGTGAAGACGGAAAGGAATACTGTGTCCCTCTAGGAGAATTAGAATGAAAAAATTGTTCCTGTTACTAATAATCCTCTCGTCTTGTGGCGGCCCAGAATTTATCCAACCACCAAATACTGAGATAGGTTGGCCCCTTGGAATATACAATGTGACTATTACAACTATCGAAGATGGATGTAATTACTTCGACGATGTTTGGGAAGACTCCTATGTAGTAAAAGAAAATCTAGGACTCAAAATTATCTGGATAGAAGGAGTAAGAACAACATCAGTAGATGGTATTTGTTATTATGGAGCTACTTCAACAAACGGAATTTGTTCTCTAGATACGGAAATCTTTTTATGTCTAACTAAAAAAGATGAAGAATATAAGGGAGAAGTAGAGGTTGGGTTTGACTTGGGCCTTTGTGGTAGATGTAAGTATTATGCTACCTTAGAGGGAAATAAAGATGAAGAATAGCGCCATCCGCCAGACGATGAGACTAAATTGGTGGTCTGGATTTGTAACATCTCTTCTTCTCTTTTATTTTCTCTGTGCAATATTCGGTGCAAACTTGTTCTTCGAAGTAAATAAGATAAAACTTACTAATGACCCAATCTGGCCTGTGTTCGGCATTGTAGTAATTAATATAGCTGTTATATCTGTATCAAGATATGTTTATAAGAACCTAAGGGATAAAGAATTAGATGACAGTTGAAGAACTTCTTCAATACTTTCAAACATTTGCATGTCATTCTACTACCTGTTCAAAGAATCCAGCGAAACTCCCTAGGATATTATTACTAAGAGAGAAGATTGTCTGTACTTGTGGTCTAGATAAAGTTCTAACCGAACTAGGTCTCCCGATTCCAAAAGTAAGAGAAGAAAAGGCTGATGAGCTAGAGACCCTAGCCAAAATTCCTCCATGTGTAAGAAAGAGAGAAAGCTGTGCCCTATGTGGGACCATAAACCCAATCGAAATGTACGAGAAGGATAAAAGGGGAGTAATAGCTAGATATAAATGTCTTTGTGGACATGAATACGCCCTAATCCACGAAGGAAGAGCAGCAGCTATCTTTGACCAGTGGAGAGAGAAGGAAAAAGAAAAATGTTCAGATGCCAAAAGTGTAACGAGTGTGTAACAGCTAAGCAACCACAGAATAGAGTAATAATTAAGACAAGAACCAGACAAGATGGATACACAGAAATTGAGAAAGAAATAGCTGTATGTCCTGAATGCTATGTACTAACTACGGGTTTAGAGCCTAAGAAGTATGTAGAACAAGAAAAACCAGTAAAAGAACAAGTTATCCCCCATAGACGTAACAGAAATCAAGGAGGTCGTCATCATAAACCACAAGTAGAGGTAATTAATCCACTACCTGTAGCTAAAGAACAAAGAAAAGGAAAGAAGTAAGTGAAAAGAATTTCAGCACCAGTAGGAATGGACCCAAATTTAGTAAAAATTAGGGATAGCTGTATGTATCTAATCCAAAAAGGTCTATTCGCTAAAACTATTGCTCATGCAAAAGACTATCTAGTCCAAATCTTAGGAGAATATAGAATGCTCCAGGTCAATCAAGAACTAGATATTTACGTAGATCACCTCTATGAGCTAGCTGGTCCAAAGGCACCTCCTAGAAAAAGGCCACAATTCCGTGGAGTTACCACACCTTGATAGAGGCTTCTAAAAGAGATAGAATATAACTCCTACTGAAAGGGGAATTACATGTTCCTAGATATGAACAATCCAGAAGACCAAGAAACTATAGAAAAAGTTAAGGATATTTTTGTAGATAAAAAAAGGATAGTTGCATACATTGCCTTCGATACAGAAGAAGGCTGGATAGACATACCAGTCCCCAAGTTTGAAAAGATACAAGATTCCATTACAGGAGTAAACCTAGAGGCACCAGGCTTCTTCGATATAGAGAAAAAGCGTATCTATGGGGAAGTAAAGGTAGTTTGGAATGACTAGGATTACTTTCCAAATAGCGGCAACAATAGCCTCCGACTTGCTTGCCTATCTAGGAGACTCGTGGGGTTATAGTCCCAGCGAAGAAGTCTACAGAAAACTAGAGCTTCTCTCTACATCTATTGCTCTGGGAATCAGAGATTATACAGAAGATGATGTCAATAATCTAGAAATACCATCTGGAGATATGGATGACTTTGGACAAGAGACCTCAGGAAGACCTTTCGGTCTTGATGAAGGAAATAACAGCTAGCAGTCCTGGTGGCAAAGAACAGCTACTAGAACAAGGTATCTTTCTTCTAACAGACCAGATTGAGGCTTCGTCAGTAGATGAAATAATTACAGGATTACTTTCTTTACATTACAAAAAGAGCTTTCAAGAATCTGTCCAAATTATCATAAATAGTAGCGGTGGAAGCTGTGATGCAGGTTGGGCTCTAATAGACATCATAGACTATATTAGACTCCCTGTTATTACAGTCGCACTAGGATGTATCGCATCTATGGCACATATGATTTTTATTGCTGGCGATAGACGTATTATGTCAGCAAATACGGTCGCAATGCAGCACCATCATTGGAATATAATTGGAGGGTCCTTTCCAGACCTTCTAGCAGCTCAAAAAGGAGAGCAGTTAGAGTATAATAGGGGGATTAAGCATCTCATACGCTTTAGTAAATATGAAACAGAGACACAAATTAGAAAACATATTTTAAAGGACCAGGACCACTGGATGTCACCAAAAGAAATGAAGAAACACGGAATGTGTGACATCATCGTTGATCCACGCCAAAGAAATGTCAAACTCCCCCCCAAAAAGAAGATTTTTTAGGATAGGACTAGAAGAAGGAGGAGTGACTGATATCTGTAAAGATTGTCAAGAACCTCTTGTTCCCGAAGAATTAGAAGCATCTGGTATGGGAGATAATGCTAGATTATCCTTTATCTACTGTCCAAAGTGCCAGAACCGTTACTTAAGGTTAGCAGATGAGTAAATTCAACGAAGAAATAGTCCAGAAAATACATGACCAATCTATAGACCTCTTTCGAAATGCAGGAATGACAGTAGGAGAAATACTTGTAACTTACGGAAACATAGGAAGGACTCTTGGTCTAGCAATAGCTGGACATGTAGAGACTATTCCCTCCCAAGAAGAGATAGAGATAGAATACTATAAGAATCCAACACCAGGAACAGCGCTTGTACTTCAGGGTCTAGAAGTCATAGGCTGGTTTGAGAAATGGTCTACTCCTAGTGAAACAACAAAGGAAAAGGAAAACAAAAATGCATAGTTTACAATGGAATGTCTACAAAGGAAAAGGCGGAAAGTGGGGTGCAGTGCAGTTTAATCTGGGTGACCCATATTTCTATAACACTGAAGAAAAGTTGAGAGACTATACTGGAGAAATGGCTCTAGAAAAACCTGGAAGTCGTAAAACTAAGCCAGGCTGGAAAGAGAAAGAGGGCTGTATTTTCATGTCAATCTCCTCAGCCACAGCTCCAGATAAATATGACTGGGAGAACCAGATTACCATGGCTCTTAACATAGGGGACATGAGCAAGATACTTCTTGCACTCCTGACTGGAGATAAGTGCAGTATTATGCACGATCCTCATGCTCAGTCTAAGCAAGCGAATACTATTCAAAAAGTATTACTAATGGAATCACCAAATGGGCTCAAGGAAGGTATCTTCCTTACAGTAATCCAAAAGGCTGCTGGAGATGAGAAGAAGCATCGTGTCCCTCTCACCGGAGATGAAGTAGTAACCTTAAAAGTTCTACTTGATAGGGCTATTACCAGAGCCCTAAACTGGTAAGAAATCCACTAGGAGTAGCAGATGGATAAACTTCGTTTAGAAGCAATAGATAGATATATACAATCCCTCTTTGAGAGAAATGCTCCTATGCTTGTATCAACTGAGGAAATACTCCAAGATATTCAAAGCATTGCTAGAGGAGAAGAGAATCTCTTTTATTACAGACAAAAACCAACCCCTAAGATAGTTATTACTACTGCATGTATTCCAGGTAACCAAACATATCATGCGGGGTATACATTAGCATTTCCCAACAAGGAATTACAAATAGAGACACTTACTACTAAATCAGACAGGTTTCACTTAGCATGCTTAGAAATAACTTACATAGCTCTAGTTACTTTAGCTAATCTGACAAGGATATTTAAGTATCCCGTCGAGGTAGGGGTTGAATCCCTTCCTCTTACCCAGCTCCTGAGGACTACAGGAAAGGGAGAAGAAGAAGAGAAAGCAGCTCTGATACGTGAGCTAGTTAAATCTATTCCAGCAGAGATAGAGTTTATTTGGACTCCAGCAGGGACTACGGAAGCTAACAAGAATCTTTATGGAATCCTAGAGTAATGCTTCACTGTCATGGATTAGTCAGACTTCCTAACGATCCCCAATTAACTATAACCCCCTATTCTAACAAGGGATTCTATTTCTCTTTTAGAGTATTCTCTCAGGACTCCACTAAGAAGCTCTACTACTACAAATGTAATCTCTTCGTAGAAGAAAAGGATTTAGATGAATGGAAAACTAAGCTTCAACCTGGGAACATGTTTCTCATTGAAAATGCACAAATAGATAGTTTTACTAAAGAAGAATGGAGTGGAACAATTCATGCAGTTAAGCTTAGCCGATTTCACTTCAAGCTTCTTAAGGTTAAACCAGCAGGAGATAGTTAATGAGTAATCTTACGTTCACAGACGATGCTTTAACCCTAGCAGTAGTAGATGCTGCAAGGATGAAAATTACACAGGTCCACCTTGAAGATAAGACAGAGGATACAGTAGAACTAAAGTCCGTAGTTGACGAATTACTTGCTTATATTAACCAAAAAATTGAAAGCGGTGAAGAGAATCATTTTGTTCGCCAAATTCTTCCTCTTGTAGCTCAAACTGCTGTTATAGCTATGAACCGTTTTCTTGGTGGAAACATAGCAGCTGCTTATATGACGAATCCTACTACCCGTACAACATTAGTTCACATGATGTGTACTTCACTATTATTACTCAAGTTTATTCAACAAAAAGAGTTAACTATTGTTGTTAGCGAAGAAGACATTTCCCAAGAAGATTTTGACCGTTTACAAAGGAAGTCTACCGCCAGCTCAGCTATAAGTCTAGCAATAGCAGCAGGAGTAGATCCACTAGAGGTCCTTAGAGAGTTAAAGGATAAGGGAGAGATTACAGATGAAGAACTCCCAGAACTTGACCCAGGAGTCGACTAAAGCTATTACTGGTAAGAAGTATCATTTATTTACTAAGCCAAAAGCTCAAAATGGATATATAGTAGATTGCCCAGGCGAATGGATAGAGTTCTTCCCAGCTGGATTCACCGGTCCACAAGAACAAACAAATATAAAAGCTCTTTTTCTTGCACTCTCTGGTCAGGCTGAGATAAAACTAGAGAAGGGAGTTTCCATTCCTAATATCCTTGTTGTTATAGACTCGCATATACAGTCCAGAATAGGTGAACTAAAAGGAATACACATAGGAAGTGTTCCTAAAAGGATATCTCAAGAGATAGAAGACCATCTAAAATGGATAAAGAATGGATATATAGTGGCACTTCATGAAAGAGTACACAAGAAGTACTACTCGACTAAAGTTAGGTTAAATTATGAACCTCAAGAACAGACTAAACCCAGTAACATCTCACCTCTCTCGCAGAGACTAGTAAGGATATTAGGATGGTAGAGTACGTTGCATATGGATATAATCTCTGTTGGCCCGAGAAAGAAGCCATTAAGAAAATGATGGCTATCCTCCAGAAGGATACAAAAGGAATTATCCACGACTTATCTACTCACGATTTAGATAGTAGTCCTGATGCAGTATGTTTGATCTTTGGCGAACAAGCGAAGGAAAGATGCAAACAGCTCAAATGCGCAAATAGAATAGAGTTTCCAGATGTATGGAAACTGGTACAGGGTCTTGGCAATGAGGAAGATAGAAGAGTAGCATATGAGACATTGTTGTCCTTTAAGGATAATACAGGAGGACAATTTGCTATAGAGGGGAAAAAGAATGGGAAAGTAGTGAGAATTTCTAAAGAAAAAGCAGAACAGGCAGAAGTAAATCTCACTCCAGAAGAACTAAGTCTCTTACAATTAGCAAAAGAAGTCCTCCAGATAGAGGATTTTCGCATTGTTGGTACCAACTCTAATAGCTATCGGAAGGATAGCGGCAATAGAACTAGCACAAATAGTAGTGAGAGAAACGCTCACAATAGCTGATGAAAAGCTAGATGCATATGTGAAAGAAAGAAGGAGAAGCGAATGTCTACCTCGAAAATCTATTCAGATAGCATCGAGGAAATAGGTGTCCTCGTCAAGGCCCATGTACCATTAATTTGGGTAGTTACCCATGAAGAAGAGAGATTCATCCAAGAGTTTACTGAGAAAATAGTAATACCAGCTAGGAAACAAGTTTGGCACTGGTCTCTTCATCAAGGTCTAATCCAGCAGGAGAAGCTCGCAGAGGCTCTAGGAGAACCTGCAAAGGGTGAGATGGAGGGAACTATCAATGCTCGGTTAGCTCTTCAGAAGATATGTTCCATGAAGATTCCTGATAATAGTACAGGAATCTGCTATTTAATGAAGGACTTCAATGTAGCAATGAACGAACCTGTCCCCCGAATGATTAGAGATATTCAGGATATGCTTACTGCAGTAGGAAAATCCTTAATTATTATTAGTCCGAGTCTCTGTCATGGCCCGGGAAATAAGGAACAAGGTATTCCTTCTACTCTAGAAAAGCTAACTTCTATCGTCTATTATGAGCTTCCAACAAGGGATCACATTAAGAACGAAATTAAGAGATCAATAGATGAACTAAAGGATAGTGCCAAGAAGGTTAAAGAAAACAATATTAAACTAAACTATACAAACGAAGAAATAGAAGGTTATGTCCGAGCCCTTCAAGGACTAACCATGCCAGAGATTACTGATACTCTAGCAACTTCAATCATTCATAAGAAAATGATTAATCAAGACCATTTACTAATAGCTAAGGAGCAAATAGTTCGCAAGAGTGACATATTAGAGTACTGGAAAACATCTATTAACCTCGAAGACATTGGAGGAATGGACCTACTCAAATCTTATCTTCAGAGATATATCAATGCTCATAGCGAGAAAGCAAAGTTATTTGGAGTAGAGCCCCTAAAAGCAGTACTATGTCTAGGAATTCCAGGATGCTTAACTGGAGATACAGTAATAGCAGTAAACAGGAAGCAAAAGAATAGTGGCTGTAGGGATATGACTCTAGAAGCACTCTACCATCGCTTTAATGGATTACATAAAGAAGGAGTAAAGAAAGGTATCATTTCAACCTCCGCAAGACCTTGGGATGGACATCCTACGAAGACCAGAGCTTTGAAATATGACCAAGGGTATATCGGCCACCACACAATAAAAAATGTAATATTCTCAGGAATAAAAGAGGTCTTTAGACTTCGTACAGCTACAAATAGTATATCAGCTACTGCTGACCACCGCTTTTTAACTCCAGACGGATGGAAGAAATTAAGTGAGTTATTGCCAGGAGATGAACTCCTCTGTAGGTCCGGAAAGCTTCCTGGAATTCAGAAAATCCTTAGTATTGAATCTATTGGAGAAAGAGATACGTATGACATTACAATGGAGAGTCCCTATGATAATTTCGTAGCAAATGATTTCATTGTACACAATAGTGGAAAGTCTCTATTTATTAAGGGAATAGGAAATTTGTGGAGCCAACCGCTTCTTCGATTAGATATTGGTAAAGTAATGGGAAGCCTCGTCGGCCTTTCCGAACAAAGGATGAGAGACGCTCTATCAGTTGCATCTGCTTGTGCCCCCTGTATTCTCTGGGTAGACGAAATTGAAAAGGCTCTAAGTGGGACAAAATCGAGTAATTTTTCTGATGGGGGGACCATGTCCCGCGTATTCGGAACTCTTCTTACCGCAATGCAGGAAGGATTAGAAGGAGTAACTCTATTTGCTACCGCTAATGATATTAGTCAGTTACCTCCTGAATTAATCAGAAGGTTTGATGAAGTTTTCTTTGTAGACCTACCTGGCCCAGAAGAACGGTGGGAAGTGTTTGAAATTCATCTCAAAAAGAGGGGAAGAAACCTAGAGACTTTCCTTCCTGGTAAGGATATTCTCCTAGAAGCAAGTAATGACTACACTGGTGCCGAAATAGAAAAGGCAATTAAGTGTGCTATTGCATCAGCTTTCTGTGCAGAACAAGAAGACCTAACAGTAGATAACTTATTAGAGGCTATCCATGACACCAAACCAATCTCTCAGGTTATGGAGGCTAAGATACGAAAAATGAGAGAACATGCTAAAGAGACCTATCGATATGCGTCCTCTTGGGCAGCAGAACAATCAAAGAAAACGAGCGTGAAAACAAATAGTGGAAAGAAATTAGATATAGAAGAAGCTTTAGGAGATCTAGGACAATTTACACATACACCAAAAGAACAAGCAGAAGAGTTAAAGAGTAAAGGTAAGAGAATCAGCCGCATTCTTGCGGACTAACTAGAAAGGATGGGTAATAAAATTAGTCACTATCTATCAGTAAAGACAACTGTAAAGAATCCAACCTACCTGAAGAACGCCCTCAAGCGTATGGGTATTTTCTTCGAGGAGGGGAATAATCTCAAAATTCAGTCAAATGGAAGAACAGCAGAGGTTGATCTCAAGATGGATCAATGTATTGGCATGAAACGTCAACAAGATGGTACCTGGACTCTAGTGGGAGACCCTTACTATAGCCAAAGAATGAAGAAGTATTATACCCGAGAAAAACAGTTTACTTCTGAACTAAATGTAGCCTATGGTCTAGAGGAAACAAAGGATGTTTTTGAATCCCAAGGTTTCTTCTGTTCTGAGAATTCAGAAGCTGCTGTAGTAGACAATAAGATTCAGATGGTCTACACCCGATACTAGAGGAGAAAAGATGGCAGTAGAAATTGAAGTTACTTTTGACATAAAGAATGGGACTAGGACTTATCACGTCAAGGGTCTTCCAGGGTCTGGATGTACAGATTTGACAGAGGCAATTGAACAAGCAAATCAAACAGTCAATCAAGAGCATACAGAAGAGTATGTAGAGCAACAAGAGATGCCTCAATACATTGAGGACCTATAGGAGTAAAAATGGATAGTTTTTCAACAAATGACTTGTATACCACAGCAATTTTAATAGCTTGTGGGTTTCCAATGGTAGAAGTAGATACTAATGACGACACAGGCAGAAAGACCTTCTACTTTGATAATACAGAGGACCTAAAGAAGTCTCTAATGGCTTACAGAAATGGGACTCTTACTGGGAACCTAAAGAACTTTAAGAATGCAATTGAGAATGTAAAAGATATTGTTCACGCTAATTATTAGCTATGAAATCTATTCTAAACATATCTGATGGAAAGACAGAGGTAAATTCTCTAATTATTCAGCCAACATATATCTGTCGTCGGACATGTAGGGGTTGCTATAGTAAAAGTAGACCTAGCAAGAATAGTATGCATCTGGATACATATTATAGGCTACTAGATACATTTTCTTTCCAGGAAAACAAATGTTTAGCTAATGAAATATCTATATCTCTAAATTGTCTAGATTTATACTATCCAAGCGACAGGCTTGCAACTCATTATTTAGATATTCTCCCCTACCTTTCTAGGGGTTCAAAGATCCAAGTAGTAGTACATTCTCTTAAAGAATTAGCAATTTATCCAAACTACTCCAACATATTAGAAATACAGAGCTTATGCCTCAGTAACATAGAGATGAGTGATATCGAGGCTCTAAAAAAGATTAGAGACCATGGTGTAAGAATTACTTGGAACTATATTCCAGACAATAGACCAATGGAGAACATATTAAGTATTGCTCAGCATATAGATGCTATCTACCTTCTTCTCAGGAAACTACCTCTATGGTCATGCTATAGCGAGATAGAAGCTCAAGCTATTTCATGGTTAGAAATAGACATAGATGTTATTAAAGACCTCAAAAGAAAGTTAGGTTCTAAAGCAATCATTGACACCTGTATCCAAGATGCGCTATGTTATCAAATCGATGGTACAGGTTGTTCAGCCAGTATTTCAAAATTTCATATCTGGGCTGATGGAACAGTGACAGGATGTCCATATATCTCAGACAGTATTACCCCGCCTACAAATACAGTAGAGGGGATAATACAGAACATACATCTAGCAGCAGAGAGATATGATTGGTACTGGTGCTATATAAAGGACTTTTATTAGGAACTCAAATGGCTACAGCAGAAGAAAAGGCAAGAAAAATGCTCTCTCATCTCGTCGGAGGAGAGAGTGTATTCTCTTATCTAGAGAAGGACCTGAGAGCTAAGCCTCTCATATCTGGACAACCTCTTGACCATTGGACAGAAAAATTTACAGTCAAGATTCCAATGGACAATCTCAATCCTCAGATGATTCAAGAGCTGAGTATGGAGGTAATGAAACTCAATCAAGAAGCGTCATTCTATCTGGCAGCAGCACAAGCTATTACGCAGTGCATTAAGAGAGGTGGAGACCTATCCTACTACGATGTCTTCAATGAGATAGTTCAAGGATATAGAGAGAAGGGAGAAAAGCTCCCTGCCGCAGCTACATTAGAAACTATGACCAAGATGGCAATTAAAGACGAAGAGTCAGCAGGATTTTACGCAGAGGTAGCTGCTAAGTTCTGGAAACTAATCTTAGACGACCTTTCTTTCTGTAGAAAGACTCTAGAGACAGCATCGTGGTCTCTCCATTCTGAGATTAAATTAGAACTTCAACAGCAATACGCAGAAAGGTCTGGTCATGAATAATCCAGAAATTAAAGTTGGTTATACAGTTGCTCTTATGGGAGATGGGGCACTTGTATTTGATTTCCTAGGGGAAGAGCTAGGACTAATAGAACTACTCGGTCTCCAAGAATTTGCTAAGATGAAGATTCAAACCTATATAGAAAGTGTAGGATGTACTGGAGATGCAAGAGTACATGAAGTAGGAAAGGCGATTCAGAAGATTCATCTTTCCCTAAATGAAATACATCAACAATTACTAGGAAACACAAATGAGTGTGACAAAGTATGTTGCTCAGAGAATGTGAAAGAGGATGGAAATATAGATAAGTAATGACAGATACATTTATATTATCTCCCAGCTTTTTAGAAGAGTTTAAGAACCAGCAACCAACCTTTGGACCACTTGGTGAAATAACCTTTCGTAGGTCCTATTCTCGACCTATCTTAGGAGAAGATAGAACTGAAGAATTCTGGGAAACTCTCAGGCGTGTAGTAGAAGGAACTTACTCCATCCAGAAGACTTATTGTAAGAGCTTAAAACTTCCTTGGAATGATAATAAAGGTCAACACTCAGCTCAAGAGATGTATAGGCTCATGTGGGAGATGAAATGGTTTCCCTCTGGTAGAGGTTTGTGGGGAATGGGAACCGAGGCACTTGAGAAAAAGGGCGCTGCAATACTATATAATTGTGCGGGAATATCTACAGAGGATATTTCAACAACCTACTCAGAATCCTTCTGTTTCCTTGCCGATATGAGTATGCTTGGTGTTGGTGTTGGCTTTGATACTCGCGGCGCTGGTAAAATAAAAATAAAAGAACCAAGACAGGGAAACTATGTCTTTCAAGTTGAAGATAGTAGAGAAGGTTGGGTAGAAATAATAAGAACAATAATAGATGCATATTTAGGGAAAGGAGCACTACCAGATAAGATAGATTATTCTCAGGTTAGGGCTTATGGAGAACCAATCAGAACTTTTGGTGGAACGAGTTCTGGACCACTACCTTTAAAACAATTGGTAGAAGAAGATATCCATATTGTTCTCAAGCCTTTAATTGGTCAATCTATTACATCTACTGCTATCGTTGATATATTTAATGCTATAGCTAGATGTGTAGTCTCAGGAAATATTAGAAGATCAGCTTCAATTGCACTCGGAGACCCATCAGACATAGATTTTCTACATCTCAAAGACCCATCAATAAATAGCGAGCGTATGAAGACTTGGGGCTGGGCATCAAATAATAGTATCTTAGCCGAATTAGGAATGGATTATTCTAAAGTAGCAGAACTCACCATTAATAATGGTGAACCTGGATATTTTTGGTTAGAAAACGCTAGAAACTATGGTCGAATGGCTGACCTAAAACATAGCCAACCAGATAACAGTATTATCCTTACAAATCCTTGCGGGGAGGTAAGTCTTGAAAATGCTGCATTCTGTTTAGTCCCAGAGACCTTTCCAGCCCGACATGATACATTTGAACAATATAAGAGAACTCTAAAGTTTGCTTACTTATTTGCTAAAACAGTTACCCTTCTCCCTACCCACTATGCGAGATCAAATGCAGTATTACTACGAAGTAGACAGATTGGTCTCTCTATGAGTGGTATTATTCAAAGTATTCAAAAGCATGGAATTAGAAAACATTTACAGTGGTGTGATGAAGGATACAAATATCTCAGACACTTAGACCAGGTCTATTCAGACTGGCTTTGTATCCCGCGTTCCAAAAAGCTAACGAGTGTTAAGCCAAGCGGTTCAATAAGTCTTCTCCCTGGGGCTACACCAGGAATTCATTTTCCTATAGCTAAACACTACTGGCGAACTATTAGGATGGATGCATCATCCGAGCTAGTAGACAAGCTCAAGAAAGTAGGATATAGAATCGAACAAGCAGAAGGACATAACACAGTAGCCGTATACTTCCCTGTTCGGGAAGAGAACTTCTCTCGCGCCCGAAAAGATGTGAGTATCTGGGAACAATTAGAATTAGTGGCCCAGCATCAGGCTTATTGGAGTGATAACCAGGTTTCATGTACAGTGACTTTCAAACCAGAAGAAGCAAAAGACATTAAAAGAGCACTAGAACTTTATGAAACTCGTTTAAAATCAGTTAGTTTCCTTCCTCTCACAGACCACAAGTATGAGCACGCTCCATACCAGCCTATAACATTATCTCAATATACAGAGGCTTTAAGTAAGCTAAATCCCATAAAATGGAAAGGCTTTCAGGAAACAGAGGGTCATGTACATAAGTATTGTGATGGGGAGGGATCTTGCAGTGTTATAACAGAGGACCAAGACTAAAATTTTATTCATTGTATCCTTCTTATTTCTTTAGTAATATCACATGAATGGACAGATATGATGTTTGGCACAAATATAATCAAGTTAAATTCTACTTAAGTAGATATACCCCGAATCCAGAAGAATGTAGGATTCTAATTCTCAAGGTGACTGAGGAAGCAATGAGAGACTACCTTGGTTATTTTAATCATCCGTCAGGAAGTAAAAGAGAGCTATGGGATACAGCTAGTGGATTCATATTCGACGATGAGTATAGATTCATGTGGGGAGACAAAGAAGTATCTCCAGAGACTCTACTACAGAATGTAGACTTGGAGATAGAATATCTCAGGCGCAGCGCGATAAAACAATTTAAGGGCAAGCATGGGACGTAAGAAGAAGGAAGTAGAACAAGAAAAATCACAGATTTCAGGACTAACCCTGGCCCGACAATCTTTAGAAAAAGAATACCCAGGGGCAATCTTTACTGGTAACTCCGGAAGCTCGCTGAATATAGAGCGCTTTAGCTCTCAATCTGTTGGTATTGATAGAGCCCTAGGCGGCGGCTGGCCAAGAGCAAGACATGTAGAATTACTAGGAATGGAGGGTTCTGGGAAAACAACAGTAGCCCTTCATGCAGTAGCTGAAGTTCAAAAGCTTGGTGAGAATGCTCTTTATGTTGACATGGAACATGCATTAGAGCCAATCTATGCTACTACAATTGGGGTAGATTGGGATAATCTCCTAATTTCACAACCAGATTGTGGCGAAGACGCTCTAAACATTCTAGAGACAGTCATTAGATCAAATGAGATATCTTTAGCAGTAGTAGATAGCGTAGCAGCTCTCGTACCACGTCAGGAATTAGAAAAACAAATGGGCGAGAGTAATATGGGTAAGCATGCAATGCTCATGTCCCAAGCAATGAGAAAGCTGACTGGCATTATCCATAAAGTAGGCTGTACTATTATCTGGATAAATCAAATTAGACAGAAGGTTGGGGTTGTCTGGGGTAATCCAGAGGTTACTACAGGTGGCCTTGGACTTAAGTTCTACTCTACAGTTAGAGTAGACATCAGACGCATTGGCCTTAACAAAAATGGAACAGATATAGTAGGGAATAGAACAAAGATTAAAGTTGTCAAAAATAAGGTCTATCCACCATTTAGGGAACATGAGTTTGATATCACCTATGGACAGGGAATAGACAAGATAGCAGACTTATTAGACACAGGAGTAGGAATGGAAATTATCACTAAGTCTGGGGCATCATACAAGATGGACGAAGAAGCCCTTGGTTATGGCCGGGATAAGACTATTGAGCTACTCCGATCTGACCCAGCGAAATGTGAAGAAATATATCAAAGAATAGTATGTCCCTAAATGGTTTCAGCGGAGCTGGATACCACTCTCCCCACTACATAGGAGAGGTCTGGTTCAAGAATAGACTATGTAAGCTTCATATATGGATAAAAGAAGAAGAATACATAGTTGAGCTAACAGATAAAGATAACAATCTAGTCAAATATATACTTCTGACTTGGAAAGGTTCTGAAATAAATGGCCTCCTCGCCCATATACTCTACAATAATGAGTTTCTATCTGAGAAGGAGAAAACTATTCCCCCGGCTAAGAAAACAAGGTGGGAATTAATCCTACAGGAGCAGTAGTGAATCCCAAGGACTTTGTCCATCTTCATGTCCATGACCATTTTTCTCTTCTGGATGGAGCTATGAAGATACCAGACCTTGTAAGCCGAGTAAAGACATTAGGGATGCCTGCAGTAGCAGAGACTAATCATGGCAATCTCTATGGGTCAATAGAGTTCTATAAGGAATGTAGGAAACAGGGAGTCAAACCTATCTTGGGCTGCGAGGTATATGTAACTGACAACCCAGACAACACTCCTCAAGAACAAAAAGTCAAAGATAATAGACATATGGTCCTTCTCTGTATGAACCAGACAGGATGGAGGAACCTCATTTGGATGATAAACCAGGCTAATCTATATAATTTCTACTATAAGCCTCGTATATGGTGGGGGCATTTACTCACTCATAATGAGGGTTTAATAGCTACTAGTGCCTGTTTGGCAGGAGTTGTTGCCCGCCGTTTAGATACAGAAAAGGGTATTAGAGGATTCCTATACGATAAGGAGACCAAAACAGCCCAAGACACTCAAGGCGAAGGCAAGAGAAGAGTCCTTGAACTCAAACATATCTTTGGAGATAGGTTCTATTTAGAGATTCAACCTCACGATATGTGGGAGGTCAGAGAGTTTAACAAATGGGACATTTCCACCGCGCGGGAGAATGATATATCATTAGTCCTAACTACAGATGCTCACTACTTAACCGCCGAAGATGCTCCAACTCACTCATTTCTAATGGCTCAACAGCTCAAGATGACATTTACTGATTATAAATCCAGCGGAGTCCTTAGCTATAATGGTAAGTTCTATATCCGGGAACAGGAAGAAATGTTTCGAGAAGCAGTTAAACTGGGAGTGGAACAAGCATTCTGGAATACCATAGAGATAGCAGAGAGGTGTAACCTGGAGATTCCTATTAGAAAATATCAGATACCTTTCTATGACATCACGAAAGCAGAGGATTATGACGAGTTCCTACAATCAAGTAGATGAATACTTCAAGTTTAAATGTTGGAAGGGACTAAAGTCTCTTGAGCTAGATAACAAACAGGAGTATAGGGACCGTCTAACCTATGAGCTAGATGTTATTATCCCTATGGGATTTGCAGGATACTTCCTCATAGTCCAACATATTCTCAACTGGGCAAGAGACAATAATGTCTATATTGGTTTTGGAAGGGGGAGCGTGGCCGGCTCTCTAGCATCGTATTGCTTAAATATTACTGGACTGGACCCTATTAGATGGGGTCTCTACTTTGAAAGGTTCATAAACCCAGACAGAATTAGTATGCCAGATATCGATTCTGATATAGAAGATAGGTATAGAGACAAAGTAGTCCAGTATGTAAAGGATTGGCTAGGAGAAGATAGAGTAGCAAACATAGGAACTTTTGGCCACTTAAAGGCAAAAGCAGCTGTTTTAGCAGCCCAGAGAACCCTTGGTCTCCCATATGCCGTAGGAAATGAGCTATCTAAGCTCCTCTTAGGTAATATTCATGGTAAGCCCCAGAAACTAACTGATTCTATTAACAAAATCTCCGAGTTAGAGAAGGTACACAAATCTAAAACAGAAAAGGGAGATGTTCTCCGTTGGGCAGAAAAGATAGAAGGCTTTGTAGCTGATAACGGTACCCACGCTAGCGGATATGTAATTTCAAATGAGAGCCTACTAAACTCTGTTCCCCTCTTCGTTGATAAAGACGGGAGACACGTATCCCAGTGGGGGATGGATAGTATTGAAGACGTTGGTCTAATTAAATATGACTTCCTAGGATTAGATGCTCTAACCAAACTACATATCTGTACTGACCTAGTGAATAGGAATGGTACTACCTTTAACTCATTTAAAATCCCTCTAGACGATGAACAAACTTTTGAAAATCTTAGACAGGGAGACAATATAGGTATTTTCCAATTAGGTGCATCAGGAGGAATGAAAGACCTTCTAATTAAAATGCGGCCTACATGCATAGAAGACCTATCTATGCTTGTAGCTATTTATCGCCCAGGCCCCCTCCAAAGCAAGAGTCTTCAAGACTATTTAGCAGTAAGAGCCGGACTCCAGAAACCACACTATTTAGTACCAGAATTAGAGCCGATACTCTCCCCAACTGGGTCAATGATGATTTATCAAGAGCAGAGCATGACTATAGCAAAGGAGCTATGCGGATATACAGGAGCAGAATCTGATTCTCTCCGTAAGGCTATTGGGAAAAAGAAACAAGACCTAATGGACCAGCACGAAAAGAAATTTAAAGCTGGATGGGTAAAAAATGGATTGCTAGAAGACAAAGGTAACCAACTCTGGGACGATATAAATGCTTGTGCTAGCTACCAATTCAATGCGAGTCATTCTTACAGTTATGGTTTATTAACTTATCAAACAGCATACTGTAAGACTCACTATCCTACAGAGTATATGTGTGCTTGTTTAATTACTAAGTCTGATGATAAGGATGAAGTTATTAAACTTCTATCCGAGTGTAAGAGACTTGGTATAAACATTATGCCGCCCGATATAAACAAGAGTCAACTTTCATTTACTATTACAGACCCACAGACGATAGAATTTGGTCTCGGCCCCATCAAGAATATTGGAGAGGCTTCCATTAAAAAGGTCCTCGAAGAACGTGACAGGAGACCATTCGTTAGCTTACGTGATTTCTGCGAACGAGTAGACTTAGGTCTAGTGAATAGGTCCAAGCTAGATAGTCTCATATCAGCAGGAGCCTTTGATTGTTTTGGATATACGAGAAGAGCGATGCTCGAATCAGTTCAGGCCATCTGGGATTATAGAACTGAAAATAAGAAATACGAAAAGAAACTAGAGACTTATAGAAAGAGGTTAGATGCCTACATAGAAAGAGAGGAGGAGATAAAAGAAGGAAAGTTAAATAAGAGAGGTCAGAAGTTAAATCCTAAGAAGCTCCCTGAGAAACCAGAAGAACCTCAATGGCCTGCTATCATAGAATATGACGAGATGTCTCTTCAGGAGCTATTAAAATTAGAACACGAATTATTAGGGTTCTATGTAACTTCTCATCCGCTGAAGGGAAAGAAATCAAATAGGACAATCGAGTGGGCAAAGGAAGAATTAGGAGATAAGGAGAGAGTAGAGCTAACTCTCGTCCTCATCAAGAAGAATGAAATTACTACCAAAACTCGTAAGGAGAAGATGGCTTTTCTTCAGTTAGAAGACCTGACTGGAACAATAGAAGGTGTAATCTTTGCTAGTACCTATAGAAAATATGGAGATTTATTAGTAGAAGGTGACATAGTAGACCTTCAAGCTACAGTAGAAGTAACAGAGACAGAAGAGACCAAGATATCCAAATTGAATATATGGAAAGTAAGCAAACACGTTATACAAGGTCCCTCAGAGGGAGAAATTTTATCTCTATCCGTAAGGTTAGAGAATCTCCCAGGATTTCTAGACATCCTTAAAAAGTACCAAGGTGATACACACACTATCCGTGCTATATTTGAGAGTCAGGATGGGACACGGTGGTTAGCACCAACTAGGTATAAGGTTGGTAGCTTTAAGAATACAATTCTTCGTGAGGTAGCTCATCTAAATGAACAAAATACTGATACCATTGGGAGTAGGAATAGCGATAGGTAGTTGTATCTTTCCATTGCTCATCCAAGTTATTCCTTATCTCTTGTTGGCCGGTGGAGTATATCTAACCGTCCGTGCTCTAATTAAACATAGTGAGGACAATAATGACTAATTGGACCAGTGAAGAAATAGATATTTTGAATAAAAATAGGACTCTTTCTAATAAACAAGTCTTTGAGATATATAAAAACGTATTTGGAGCAGGAGTAAGAACCTATAACTCTATAACCCGACAACTGAGACGAATTAGAAATCAGAGAGATGACATTTCGAGAGCAGCAAGTAATGTTTATCCTAGCACGATTAGCTATGCTTCTCTCCCAGAAGAACCACTTCCCTCTGATATATGGGTTCCTACTCCCTTCCCCAAGCCTTGTACTCCAGCTGAGAAGGCCAAGAACACAAAGGATGCTCAAGAGTGGTTGAGAGGCTTAGTCAAGGAGCAGAGAGAGTACCCAGACCCTCTTCCTGCTAGACCAGTTCAGTCAGAAATTTCTAGCCTAGTGATAACCTTGTCTGACCTACACTTTGGAAAACAAACAGCTCAGTTTAGCTTGAGTACTGGAACTCATAGGCTAGCCGGGATGGCAGGTCAAATAGAAGCTGATATTGGGATGACCGTAGATGAAGTAGTGGTTCTTCTCATTGGAGACCTAGTAGAGGGAGAAGATATTTACTCTAATCAAAATGGGCAATTAGCATGTTCTGTCATTGAGCAGACAGAAGTAGCAACTACAGCTCTTTGGAATTTCCTCTGCCAGCTCGAAGAATTCTTTGACTGTCCTGTCAGAGTAGAAGCAGTTCCTGGAAATCATGGAAGAATGAGTAAGACCGCAACTACTGAATCTAATTGGGATAATGTAATCTGTAATAATCTAGTCTATTTGTCTGGAACGAGGGATAGGATTTCTGTAGTCAAAAACCATAGACTATTCAAGAGGTTCCAAGTAAAGGATAAGATAGGTGCTATCTATCACGAGGGAGTTAAGCACACAGGTACTCCAGCAATGCAGATTAGACTAGCTGGATGGATAACCAGTAAGCATTTGGACTTCATTTGTTCAGGTCACTATCACCAATGGCAAGTATCTGACTGGCTTGGCTCTATGATTATCCAGAACGGGTGTCTCTGTGGTCCAGATGACCTATCAGAGAAAATGGGCAAAGAAGGAAAAGCCCGACAGGGGTATTTCTTAGTCACCCCAGGACAGCCACTTCACAACTTTTCATTCATAGAGTGGTAGTTAAGTATATGAAAAGATTAGAGAATGGATCGTTTTCATCTTACGAGAAAGAGTTCCAACTGGAAGACAGGAGCAATTCCTGTCTCTACCAGTCCTAAGTCCACCTGTCCAAGTAACTGTAAACTAAGAGAAAAAGGGTGTTATGCTGAGGGTGGTCCTCTTGCAATTCACTGGTCTAAGGTCTCAAATGGGGAGAGAGGAACTACCTGGGATACATTCATCAAGGATGTATCCATGCTCCCACCAGAACAGCTCTGGAGACATAATCAAGCAGGGGATTTAAGGGGTAGTAAGAATAGGATTAACAGGACAGCCCTAAAAATGCTCGTAGAAGCTCAGAATGGGAAGAGGGGCTATACCTACTCACATTTTCCAGTAGAAGGCGACACAGGGCAATCTGAGCATAACAGAGAGCTAATAAAGTGGGCCAACCAAGAAGGATTCACCATCAATCTATCAGCAGACAATGTAGACCAGGCAGATAAGATGGTAGACCTGAATATTGGACCAGTGACTGTTACTCTTCCTTCAAACGTGGGGAATAAACCATTTAAAACTCCGAAAGGAAATAGAGTAGTTATATGTCCAGCTATAACTAAGGATACAACATGTGAGAAATGTGGTATCTGTGCAGAATCAAAGAGGAAATTCATTGTGGGTTTCCCGGCCCATGGAGCAAGAAAAGGAATGATAAAGTAGAATGCATTGGTTTAGACTAGCTTGGTGGAAATACCTCCTATCAGGAATCCAATTATGGCATAATGACTGGTCTGGAATGAATCCACTTCAACATATCTTATGCAGAGTAAAGGACCATCCAAATGGAGTGATTTGGTATAACCCATCGGGGCTGGAGCCAGACATGAGATGTAGAGACTGTGGAGATGATTTGGGATGACAAGAGACGATAGTTGGCACGCATCTACCTGTCAATGTCCAGATTGTTTAGAGTATTGTAGGAGGACAAGTATGGACTATATAGATAATTTATCCTGGTCTAATACTGATCCAAGAGATAGATATAGCTATACAAATCATATAGGAATTATTGTTCTCACTCCCGATGACATATTCTCGGCTTCTATAGAGACGAAGCACGGTTGGAATATATTCCTTAACCGTCGATTAAAAGATATGAGACAGATAGTCTTAGTAGATGAATCTTGGCCGCCTGAATGGAAATGGATAAGAGGGCCCATTTAAACCCTCAGAAAGAAGAAGAAAATGAAGTCTACTGGTGTGAAGGATTCCATATAGCAAAAACTGAAGAAGTGTCACTTATTAGAAAAGACCAGAAGCTCATTCGTAAGAAAGATATCAACCAGCTGAAGAAATATTCCAAGGAGAAATAAATGAAAGAACTATGGGTAGTATGGACTAATACAGACCTAACAGAAGGAAAAGGATATGAAGTCCCTCTCTATATATGTATGTTAGAAAGTACAGCTATCCGCCTTGCAAAAGGAGTAAATGTACAAGGCTCGGACGGGAGAATAAGTTCCATTGCTAATAATGGGGAAGGTACTCACGTTTGGGCTATAGCTCCTGTAAAAATAGTTTTCCCAAGCAAAGAAGATAAAGATAGAGAACTAAAGATACTTCAGTTCCGTGCAATTGCGAATAAGGCTTTAGAATTAGGCCTATCTACCGAAGAAATAAAGATACTAGCTCAGGAGTAAAGAAAGGAAAGCTAAATGATTTACAGAATCACTACAGAAATAGATACAGAGACAGGTAACTACGAGTTACTATTCAACAATCTAACAGATAAGGCTCAGGGGATCGACTACAATTTGGCTATGAAGGTTATGCACAAAATCTTCGGTGATTTTGAAAAGAAAACGGGTGGAAAAATATCCGTTGGAGCGGTAGAAATTAGAGGAGATAACTGATGCTTTCGGGAGACTTGCTCAATATTAGACGATCTCCACACTACCGTAAATCAGAAAGTAGATTATTAAAAGCTGGAAGAACCCTACTATACACACCTGGGTCAGATTATGAGTCTCCGTTAGAGTTGCTTTATCTTCACAAAGATATGATGGTCATCCTTTGGCGTGGATTTACGGGCTGGGCATCACTTGGAACAACTTTATACAATCCCTCAACATACTTCCTGGTCCAAATAGAAAAAATCGCAGATAATCAATTTAAAGTTCTAAAAGTCCTACGAGAAGAACAACCTGGCAAAAAATGGAGAGCAATAAAAAGTCTTCTAGTAGAAGAAGCAAATAGTCTTGGAAAGGAAAGCTAATGACTGACCCTTGGCATGACCTATGGGATATAGTTACCTCAGAAGATGAAGAACCAGCAGTAATCTCTGTCTCTCCAGAGGACCCGAATATAGTCTATCTGACATATTCTGATGGAAGCACTGGGACACTTGAGCTAAGAGGAGACTCTTGGCATTTCTGTGTGGACATGAGTATCTGTCCCTACGACGTAAAGGCGAGAGATACTTTCTAATGTGGCAAGAAGCATATAGAATCTTTGAAATAGATAAAAAGAATCCATATCCTAAGACTCTGTACCATCCCTACAAGGGATCCAAATTCCTTCCCTTAGATAAACCTCTAATAGCCTATCAAGGAATAGTTTTTAACCCTGGGAAGAAACTCAATCCTTATAGAGCAGGATGGCATGTAGCCCTCAATAAAAAGATTATCGACAAATACCTAAATCACTTTACTGCTGATAGAACTCTATGTATATGTAGAGTCTTAGTTAAAGAGACTAGGCCTAAACCTAGGTCTAAATCTTCCATTCTCTTGGCAAAAGAAATGATGGTTCTCTCAAAAGACTGGATGAAGGCTATCTTCTCCGTCATAAAGAAAGGAGAAGTAAATGCTTAATCCCCCTCTTACCTATACATTTGATGATTTATTGCTAGTCCCCCAGTACTCTGAGCTAGCGTCCAGAAAAGACCCAGATATATCTACATCTGTAGGGACTATTCATGGAAAGATACCAATTGTAGCCGCCCCTATGAATACTGTCTGTGAGCTAGAAATGGCTAGACTCCTAGATGACCTAGGAGGATTCTCCGTCATCCATAGATTTATGACTCCAGAAGAACAGGTAGCCATATATAACGATTTATCCATTCCAGACAGTGTCTTCATGGCTATAGGAATCCTTTCTGAAAATTGTGAAAAGAGGGTAAAGGCTCTTATAAGAGAAGGGTGTATGAATTTCTGTGTGGATGTAGCATATGGGAATACAGAGAAGTCTATTCAGACAGTAGAATATATCTCAGCTATGACAGGTCCAGAAGGTAATGTGATGGCTGGCAATGTATGCACAGCAGCAGGCGCAGAAGCTCTATACTTAGCAGGTGCTAATATTATCCGCGTTGGAATTGGTTCAGGTAGCGCCTGTAGAACTCGTCTAGTCACAGGACATGGAGTTCCTCAACTATCTGCTATTCATGATATATGTGAGCATATGGATAGAATTAATGCTCCAGTAGAAATTGTTGCAGATGGAGGCATCAGAAATTCTGGGGATGCAGTCAAGGCTCTAGCTATGGGAGCAGATGCAGTAATGATTGGAGGGCTCCTAGCTGGTACCTCTGAGGCTCCTGGTGAGTTAATAACTAATCCATTTTCTGGACAATTAGTTAAGAAGTTCTGTGGTATGGCTAGTAAAGAAGGTAGAGAAGGATGGTTCTCTCCTCAAGAAACAACCTTTGTCCCAGAGGGAGAAAGCTTCACTGTCCCCTTCAAAGGTTCAGCTAAAGTAATATTGAACGAGCTATCAGATGCTATAAAAGATGGTCTATCTTATTCGGGCGCTAAGAATATATCAGACTTACAAGCTAAGGCTAAATGGATTAGGGTAACAGATAATGGACGAAGAGAAGGAAATGCCAACAGAAAACTCCACTCAAGCTAGCCTCAAAGAATCCCTAGATGAAGCAATAAATAGCTTAGAATCTATAAAAGAGACAGTTACAGAGATTTACTTCTCTATAGCTAAATGGAATCATCCTCTATGTATGGAAATAGGTGGATTAGTATCAAATATACAGGCTAAGATAGAAAGAGTTAAACAAGTGAGGAGAATAACTTGAGAACAGTTATAATTGGACTTTCTTATGGTGACGAAGGTAAAGGCCGCGTCAGTGCCCATTTTACAAAGGATTATGACTGGTCTGTCAGATTCAATGGGGCTAATAATGCCGGTCACACAGCCTATAAGGATGGAAAAGCTTTCAAGCTCCACCATCTCCCAGCTGGTGCTCTCTTTGGAAAGAAAGTTGCTCTAGATACAGGAATGGCTATCTCTCTAAGAGGCTTGGTGGCTGAATTAGATGAGCTAAAACTAGCTGGTATAGAAGTAGACTTACATATCTCTCAAAATATACATCTAATCACTCAAGAGCACTGTAGATTAGATGGAGATGGTAGCAGTATAGGGACTACTAAAAAGGGTGTTGGACCATGTTATGCAGATAGAGCAGCTAGAAAAGGTTGGAGAATAGAAGAACTTAGACTCCTTGATACTGGAGGAATGATTTATAAAGGTCTTCCCCCGATTCAAGAAGGAGAATCTGTCCTCTTCGAAAGTGCTCAAGGAATAATGTTAGATGTAGACTATGGATGTTATCCATATGTTACCAGTAGTTCTATTATGCCTTCTATGGTCCACAAAATAGATAAAGTGATAGGGGTCATGAAAGCTTATACTACACGAGTAGGCGATGGGCCTCCATATCGTCCCCAAATTCTTGAATTGACTGAAATGGGGAAAGAATATGGCACAACAACGGGACGGCCCAGAAAATGCTACTGGAACGACTTGAGAGAGCTAGACTATGCTATTTCTATTGTCCAACCGGATGAGATAGTAGTGACTAAAATGGATATCTTAACAACAGTTAAACCCTGTATCTATGATAGAGAAGGGACTCTCCTAGAGTTTTCTAACACATCTGAGTACTCAGACTTCTTGGTAGAGAATATCTCCCAAATTAAATGGGTGTCTTACTCTCCAGATGGAGAAATGGTGAGAGTGAATGGTTGAAGATAAGCTATACATGCCAGTAAGGTGGAGAATGGTTTGTCATAAATGTGGAACTAAGCTCGATATAAATACAGCGGCAAACCCACATTACATCTGTCAATGTAATAAGCCAGATGTTCATCTCCATAACCTAGAAAATCCTTGCGAACTCTGTAGAGAGGACAAAGATGAAAAGACTGACCAGTAAACAAGCTAGAGTCATTTATGAAAAGCTTCTCGGTGATTCAGAAGAAAGTGAAAACTTTGAGAAAATAAGCGATAGGCTCATAGACCTAGTAATAGAGATTCACGATACTCTTGCTGAACAAATAAATGCCTTTGATGATGATGAAAAAATTCTTTGGATACTTAGGCAAGGATATACAGAAGACGAAATAGAAGAATATGTCAAAAGGTACATGACAAAGTGAACAAAAAACTAACAGAGAAACTATGGAATAAGTATCCTCTTCTCTATAAGGATAAAGATGCAAGTATTCAACATTCTCTCATTCCATTCGGATTCGAGTGTGGAGATGGATGGTATCAGATTATTGATGACCTCTCTGCTAAACTAGAAAAGGAAATAGAGAAATATATACATACATATCCAGACGATAGCTATCCTCCACGTGCCGTCCAAGTGAAAGAAAAATTTGGGACTCTCCGTTTCTACATGGGAGGATATGTAGAACCTATGGACGAATTAATTGATGAAGCAGAGAGACTATCAGAAGTAACTTGTGAAGTATGTGGCAAGCCAGGAACTCTTAGAGGAAAATCCTGGGTACAGACACTCTGTAATGAGTGCACGGAGAAAAGTAATGCCTAAATATCTAGTAACTTGGACCATAGATATAGATGCAGATTCTCCAAGAGAAGCAGCCGAGCTAGCTAGGTTAATACAACTAGATCCAGATAGTGAAGCAGTCTACTTTGATGTAGACGGAGAAGAAATAGATTTATTTGAGGAAAATGAATGAATTATGATATCAAAATAGATACTCAAGTAAACCTGTATGACTTAGATATCAAACCAGCAGACCTCGCTGCATATATCAATAGTCAACATAGCATAGACTATGATTCTCAGTTTATGAATGAATATCTTTTTGGTCCTGCCTGGTCAGACCAAGAGCTAAAAGAACTTGCAGAAGAATTGTCATTCGATGTAATACATTTCATTCTTAGATTGGCAGAGACTTTAAAGGAGAAGGAATGAAAGATTTATCAGCTCTCAAAAAGATAGTAATCATGGTAGATATATTAGATGAAGATGGAACTCTTTTATCTAGGTCTGGTGTAGCTATAAGAGTCGGAGAAGATATGCTAGACACAATTCTAGACTTCCATGAAGGTTTAGCAGCTACTTATAGACATGTTACCCATAATCTTACAGGAAAAAGAGCAATAAAACCATTAGAAGCAAAGGACTCAGACAATGAAGGTTGAAAACATTGAGGTTTATGGATTCCGAAGAGCTTTCTATGGAATGAGGGCTCCTCTAGAGTCATGGGACAAGAGTGACAGTAAATTTACTATAAGCCAATATGATCCACCTAATCCTTGGCACATACAGGTCCCCGAATCTCCAGAGATTGGCCCAAATGATCTAAAACTATCTTGTAAGCTCATTAAAGGCGGGAGTGAACATCGTAAGTTCCTCCGTCAAATCACAATCTGGTTTGACATCACTATTCCTATTTATGTATGGTCTGAATTAGACACATACAAGGTAGCAACAGTTAGGAATAGCTGTTCTACTATGCATAAACTAGGCAGTAGAGACCTTACCCAAGAAGATTTTCAACTGCCAATAGACTCACAGCTCCTAGACAAACTTAATGAGTACGGAAAACAATTACGTCAGGCTTTAGTTATTAAAGATACTAAGAAAGCTAATGAAATCCGCCGTGAATATAAGAATTTACTTCCTTCTGGCTACCTCCAGAAGGCTACCTTTATGATGAGCTATGAAACAGCTCTATCTATGTATTTTCAAAGAAGAAATCACAGATTGTCCGAATGGTCAGTGGAAAACCCTGAAAGTATATGTAGCTTCATCGCATCGTTACCCTATATGAAAGAGTTCATAGAGGCAAGAAAATGAGAACACCAAGTGAAATACTAGATATAACAATAGCTAGAGATTACTGGTTTGATACTCCTGCCGGATTTGAAGCAGCTACTATGGCTATCAAGATGGCTCAGAGAGAGGCTCTGGAAGAAGTTATTGCCCGCGCAGAGAAATACATGGATAGGAGATACCTCAAATGTAATGAAGGATTTATTACAAGAGGTACAGTAGACGATATCATAGCAATAATTAATGAAATGATAGAAGAAAATGGATTAGAAGAATAGAAAGGAAAAGAAATGAAGAAGAATACTACTTTAGAGCTAACTATTAACCCCGAATATGTGAAGAATTGGGGTCTCTGGGAAGCCACGAGAGAATTAATTCAAAATGCTGCTGACGCTAATGATATTGGCTTTCCAATGCATATTGAATTTAAGAAGAGGCCCACTAAATCTATTCTCCATATCTCAAATGAGGGAATAACTATTAATAGGTCTACTCTATTACTAGGGACATCCACCAAAGCAGGAGACAATAGACAGAGAGGTCAGTTTGGTGAAGGCTTCAAGCTAGCATGGTTAGTTCTACTGAGACTGAACAGGTCTGTCTGGTGTAAATCTGGAGCAGAAAGATGGATTCCTAAGTTTGAACATAGTAATACTTTTGATGCTGATTTACTAAAGGTAGATATAGCCCCCGTCAAATATGAAAACACAGTCATCACAGAGATAGAAATAACTGAAGAAGAATGGACTTCTATTCAGGAAAGAATTCTATTCCTCTCTCCTCAAAAAACTCTTTCTACCTCTTCTGGAGCAGTCCTTACAGACGAAGATACAGCTGGATACCTCTTCTCAAGAGGTCTCTTTGTAGGCAAGCTACCTGGTAACTACAGGTATGGATACGATTTATTCCATGTAGACCTAGATAGAGATAGACGTATTGCAGAACCCTGGAGTCTCAAAACACAAATCTTCGAAGTCCTCTCTCAAGCTCTAGATGCTGGCAAGGTATCTGCAAGCACAATCTATGACCTTTTAAATGAAGAGACTGAAGAAGCTGAAGCAGTCACATCCAGTCTCTGGAGGACTGGTAACCTCCTGATAGATAAAGTAATTACTCATTTTCAACAAGTTCATGGTTCTGATGCGGTTCCTGTATCATCTATCAGTGAATCTCTTGCAGCATCTTGTTATGGAATGAAGGATATTACAGTATCATCTGCTCTCAAAAAGGTCTTAGAAAGCAAACTTGGCTCTTTTGAGTCCAAGAAGACACATCAAGAGAAAGAAATTACTAAAAGATATTCAGTCAATGAACTAGAGCCAGAAGAGAAGGCTAATCTATCCTGGATGCTTAACCTATTAGGAGATAGATATCCTCATGAGCTACAAGTAGTTGATTTTATGAGTAAATCTACTCTCGGCTTCGTGAAACTACAAGACTCTATCTGTATCCAGCTCAATAGGCTCATTCTAAAGGACAGAAACCAACTTCTCTCCACCATGATTCATGAGTTAGCCCACATAGCTGGTCCTGATGGAAGTGTAGAGCATTTAGACAAGGTTTCAGAAATCTTTTCAGAGATTATCATCCACCATTTAGGGGACAATAGATGAAAGTAACCAATCGCTGGAAGAAGTTCCTCCTCCTAGAAATGATGGAACATGACCTCATAGAGTTAGACGGAGAGAAGTATGTCTGTACCCCACATTTTCATACAAGTAAAACTGTTATAGATTTTCTTGAAAAGAACCCAGCTGTTAAGCTCTACACTTTCAAAGAAATAGATGAACTAAAAAGCTCTCACCCAAACTTTATGGCTATGTACCAACTTCTAATGAAGGTAAAGGCAAAATGTGAGTGTGGTGCAGACTCAATAAGTGCTCCAGGACATGACTGGTACTGCCCAAAGAGAGGAACATGACTCTATACATCATAGGAACTATTACAATAGTACTTCTTTTTATAGTAGCAACTGGAACTATAGTAGACAGGAGAGACTAATGTCAGAATTTCAAGTAGTAGTAGTAGTAGAACTAGGCAAGATTGGGAAGCATCTTTGACTAAATAAAATTAATAAGTTATACCTTTCTCATGGTAAAGAAAACAAAGAAATGTTCCATATCATAGATTAAAAGGCCGCCAGCGCAAAGGATGGCCCACAGAAAGAATTCTAGCAAATGGAGGAGCTTTATGTCGGAGTTTAAAGTAGAAGTTGTACAAATAAATAAGATCGGTCGGGTTCCTAACAGTGATTTTCTTTCAATCACTCAGATAAATAAGGGTTATCCTTGTATTTTTAGAACCGGTGATTTTAAAGAGGGTGATCTAGCAGTTTACTGCCCAATAGATTCTATTGTACCTCTAGATGACCCACGATTCTCGTTCCTAGCAGGTGACAATGAAGACAAGAAGACCTCTCGTATTAAGGCTGTTAAAAAACGTGGAATTTTTAGTATGGGACTCCTTGTCCCAGCTGAGCCAGAGTGGCAGATAGGGCAGAACGTACAGGAACTACTCAAGATTGAAAAATGGGACCCAGATATCAAGATTGATATGTCTGGAGAGTCTGAGAGAGATACAGGCATCTTAGTCCCCTATACAGATATTGAAGGTCTAAGAAAATATAAGGGCGTACTTCAGGAAGGAGAACTGGTAGTTTGTACAGAAAAATTACATGGGGCGCAGAGTAAGTATCTTCATGATAGTACTAGACTCTTTATTGGATCACATCATCGGGTTAAGAGACTAGATGGTAATTCTATCTGGAATAGAGCAGCTACAAACCTAAATCTCTCAGAGAAACTACAGAAATATCCAGACCATGTTTTCTATGGGGAGGTATATGGTCAAGTCCAAAAGGGGTTTGAGTATGATATTCCTCAAGGAGATGTAGGTCTGCGTGTCTTTGATATCTATTCCCGCCAAAAAGGAATGTATCTCAATTGGGATGAAGTGGTAACAATCTGCCAGGAATTAGAACTACCTATGGTTCCAGAACTATATAGAGGTCCTTGGTCTCTAGATCTAATGGAACTAGCTGAAGGTCAAACAACTCTAGGTAAGCACATCAGAGAAGGATATGTAGTAAAACCACTCCGAGAACGTTGGGAACATTCCTGTGGTAGAGTAATATTCAAGCTCATCAGTGAGAAATATCTCCTCAAAAAGGGGTAGTAATGACCAAAATAGTTTGCATTGCAGACACCCATGGCTTTCATAGACAAATAGATATCCCAGATGCTGATATTCTCATTCATGCAGGAGATATTGGTATAGAGAAATGGCCAGGAGCACTATATGACTTCAATAGATGGTTAGGAGAACTACCTCACCCTCACAAGGTAGTAATACCGGGGAATCATGACTTCTGGATAGAAAAGAATGTCCAAGAGGCTAGGCAGATACTTACTAACTGTCATTTTTTGATAGACCAGCAGGTAATAATTAAAGGATTTAAGATTTATGGGAGTCCTTGGCAACCATACTTCTTTGACTGGGCGTGGAATCTCCAGCGTGGAGAACAGCTTAGAAGAGTCTGGGCTCAAATTCCAAATGATACAGATATATTAGTTACTCATGGTCCTCCGTATAAAATCCTAGACTTTACCCCTCATGGTTATCTCCACGTAGGATGTGAAGATTTAGCCAAAAGGATTAGAGAAATTAAACCTATGCTTCATATTTGCGGGCACATTCACTATAGCTATGGGATAGAGTCATATGGTCCTACGACCTATGTAAATGCAAGTATCTGCAGCGAAAGTTATGCACCAATTAATCTACCCATAGTCATAGAACTGGAGGACAAATGAGTGAAATGAGACACCTTAGATCAGAATGGCATGATTGTAATATGTTAATGGCGGTAGCGATGTCTACTCGCTCGCCAGACCCAGATACTCAAGTAGGTGCTTATATCTGCACAAAAAAAATAGACCTATCTCTGCAGGATATAATGGAGTTCCTAGAGGAGTGGATCCAGAGAGTATTCCTTGGTCAAGGACAGGAGACTCTCCAGAGAAAACAAAGTATCCTTACATAATACACGCTGAGACTAATGCAATTCTTAATGCAAAGAGTCAAACAGAGGAATGTATTCTTTACTCTACCCTTTTTCCATGCAATGTATGCGCCGGGAATATTATTCAAGCAGGTATCTCAGAAGTAATATATATGAGTGATAAGTATCACTATCAATGGTTTACTAAGCTAGCAAGAGAGCTATTATCTAAGGCCGGAGTAAAATTTTATCAGTATGTTCCCAAGTACTGGTCAGAACAGATTCCACTAATAGTTAATGATGTCTGAAATAGCCTATAAAATACTTCTTTTTCTTCCCCATGGGCCAAAGGAAGGGATTCCATGTAGTGCTGCATCCTATGAACGAGAAACAGTTCCTATTTACTCAATGGGAAACACTAATCCAAGAGAATATCTAAGAGGAACTACTGAAATGACTATCACCTCTTCCCATATATCCCATTGGGAAAACGAAATAATTAATACTCAAACAGGAGGAGAAGAGACTACAGTTCAAGTCTTCTCTTCAGATACAAGTTATGTAATGTATAAGGGTTGTATATCAGAGTTTGGGGAAAACTATGTTAAGATAGTTACATCAAGTAAGCCTATAACGATGCATTCTATCATTTTTGCCCTAGACAAAAAGAAATCTCGCATACAAATCATCTTGGAGGAACAACAAAAGCTATGTACACTGGCGTCCGAGTAATCGAAATTCGTTCAGAATTGATAGATCAAGTATATAAAGATGGATATATAGAAACATCATTTAACAGAACCTATAAGTTCTATCAGAACGAGTATATAATTCTTAAAGATAATGTAGGGGTCCAGAAGTCAGCTATTACTAGATGTAAGAAGGATAAGCTATGTCTAATAAGGACCACCAACGGGTACAATATCTCTGGTGTCCGGCCGAGGAATAAAGAACAAAGCATGGCTCTAGACGCCCTTACTGACCCTTCAATAACCGTAACAGCTCTTACTGGCATAGCCGGGAGTGGAAAGTCGCTCTTGTGCCTCGCAGCAGCACTTAATGCAATAGAAACCGGGACTCAAAAGAGAATAATTCTTACAAAGCCAATGAGTTGGGTAGGTAAACATGGACTAGGCTACCTCCCGGGCCCTCAACCACTAGAAGCTAAAATTCTTACTCCAACTGGATGGACTACTATGGGTAATATTAAAGTTGGAGACGAAGTAATAGCTGGTAATGGAGAAGTAGCTATTGTTGAAGGCGTATATCCTAAAGGTATTAAAGATACATATATAGTTCATACAACAGACGGAACATGTACAAAATGTTGCATTGATCACCTGTGGTATACGCAAACTGCTGAAGAAAGAAAACGAAACAAATTAGGAAGAATAAGAACTACTGGAGAGATTAAGGAAACACTGTACAAAGAAAAAATATATGGCTATCACCAATCAAAAGCAAATCATAGGCTACCAAGAAATGGAGCAGCTCAGTTTAAAAAACAAGAGATAAGTATTCCTCCATATTTGCTTGGAGCGCTATTAGGAGACGGAAGTTTCTCTCATAATGTATCATTTTCTAATACAGATGAAGAAATTTTACAGAGAGTATCAAATGAACTAGCTAGTTTAGACTGTGATATAGTTAGTCCACTCGATACGGCAAAAATTAACTATTCTATATCTAGATTAGAGAATGCTTACACAAAAACCGGCCCCCCAGTTCGTGTCACTAATCTTTTAACAGGAAAAACTGCTATATATCCACGTATTGGAGTTGCAATACAAGAGACTAGATTCAGTCGGAATAACATAAACTATGCATGCAACTCAGGACAACCAAAAGAAAATTATTTATTTGAATTTGTGTCTCTGGAAAGTAGATGGACTAATCCAGTCAAGAGAGAACTAGATAATTTAGGATTATTATTTTGCAATGCACTCTCTAAATTTATTCCTGATATTTATATTTACAATGATATAGAAACTCGATTAGAAGTTTTGAGAGGATTAATGGATACAGATGGTTCAGTAAAAGAAAATGGAGAATCTTCTTTTTGTACTATCTCTAAAGCCTTAGCTGAAGGCGTACAAAGTATAGTTCGTTCCCTTGGGGGTCGGACTACTCTTTGTACAAGAGATAGAAGGAATCAAGAATCAGAACATGAAACATGTAAAATTAAATCAAAACATATTATATATGAATTTACAGTTAGTCTTCCTGAAAAATATAATCCATTCTTTACTAGAAGAAAATATAATCGTTATAATCAAAAGTTTATACATGGTAGCTGGATAGATAAGGTTGAATATTCTAAGAAAGCAGAAGTACAATGTATAAAAATCTCTCATCCTAGCCATCTATATATAACTAATGATTATATTGTTACTCACAATACTTCGGCAGAAAAATTTGAGCCCTATTTAGAATGCTATATGTGCAACATAGAACATCTTGTTAAAGGGAGCGGAAAGAAGAAATCCGTTAGACATATTTTAGACCAATATGACATAGAGTTTATACCTCTACAGCTAATTAGAGGAGCAAGCTGGGCAAATGCATTCATCATCTGTGATGAGGCACAACCACTCAATGCTATGGAGATAGAAACTCTTGGCACTCGTGTAGGAGATGGCTCTAAAATAGCAATCCTAGGGGATTTAAACCAGAGGGACGAAGATATAGCTAAGGATAAAACAGGACTATATAGGCTAGTTAATAGTTCGATTGCTAAGGATAGTGAATTAATAGCATCAATAGAACTAATCAAATGTGAGAGAAGCCCAACAAGTGCTCTATTTAGTGAGATTTTTGAAAAAGGAAGAGTATGAGAACAACCAAACAATCTATGGGAGAAATCATAGATAGACTTACCATCTTAATGATTAAATTCTCCAAAATTAGGTCAGCTAAAGGAAGAATGACAGCCCTGAGAGAATTAATTGAAACTATTAAGGGCTCAGGATTTGAAGTAGACGAGCTAGATCTTGGAGGAAAAACAGGACAGCTGTTAGATAGATCTATCACAGGTCTATACGATATTAATGACCATCTCTGGGATGTAGAAGTAGCAATCCGGAAGGAACCAAGTATAGAACTCATTAAAGAGGTCCATCAGTGGAATGCGGATAGATCCGTATTTAAGTCTGATATTAATAAATGCTTGGGAACAGATGAAGAGGTTAAGGATTACCAATGCTAAAAGAGTTAAAGGGTGAAATAATTAAACAATCTCAAGAATTTTTAGCAAAGACTCTTTTAGAGATACCATTTGTTACGCTCATTCTACCAGATAGACATAGCAAATATCTAATAAAATTTATTAAAGAAAAAGGTCTATCGCTAGTTATTAAAGAAGACTCAAGTTCCAAACATAAGATTTATGTTGCTTTTATATGGATTGGGTTTCCAGCTTGGATTTCAATAAACGAGAGGCTCCTCCAGGCTGGATATACAGGCACTGATATTAAGGCTGAAGTTAAAGTTCCAAGAATTTATGTAGAAAAACTCAAGACTCTAATAGCAGACATAGACGCCTCTGATGATGCTATCCCGGTAGAAATGTTAACAACCTGGGGCTCAAATCCAATAACATATCTACCAGATTATGTTCCAGACCCTCTTTTAATGAGAGAGACTTTTTCAGATATAGATAAGTATATATCTGAGAGCCTCGTAACTAAAACAAAGACAGGCATCATTTTATATGGCTCTCCTGGGAATGGAAAGACATTCTTGGTCAAATGGTTAGCTTATAAACATAATATACCTATTCAAATAGTTACGTTTGATAACGATATTAAAAATCAGGGGATAATTAATACGTTTTCTCACGTTAGGAACCCATCTATTGTTCTTATTGAAGACTTTGATAGTTACTTTAACTTAAGAGAACCAGTATTACAAAACCAAGCATTTTCATTTGATGCTCTCCTTAACATTTTTGATGGAATATATTCTCCTACAGGACCGGTTATATTTATTCTGACTGCAAATAATATAAACTTAGTTGACCCAGCCCTTAAAAACAGACCTTCTCGATTTCGGATAGTAAGAGAAATAGCTACTCCGTCAGAAGACATAAGAAAAAGAATATTGAAAAACTTCCCAAATGCTATTGGTCTAATAAAACAAACAAAGGGAATGTCCTTAGACCAAGTTCTGGACGTTGCGGCCAGATTGGAAAAGGAAAACAAAAATGGTACTGAGGGTTAATGATACTATCCCCAACTTTCATAGAATAGAAGACCTCAAGCACTTTCTAGAAACTACAGGATGCAGGAGATGTGAACTAGGCTCTCAAGAAGGTCTACATGGATGCTGTGTAGCTAGAGGAACATCCAAGAATAAGCTCATGATTGTAGGCGAGGCTCCAGGAAAGAATGAAGATCTAACTAAGACTCCATTCTCAGGCCCGGCAGGAAAGAAACTAGACGAAATTTGGGCATCAGTAGGCATGTCTACGAAGGACTGGTGGCTCACAAATACAATAAATTGCAGACCTATAGCCCCTCCAGGTAGTGGAAGAGAGAATACTCCTCCTACAGCTGCTCAGAAGAAAGCCTGTAATGTCTTCCTCTTCGACCAGATTAGACTTCTCCAACCAAGGATTATTGTTCCTCTCGGGGCAGTAGCTACAGCTTCTATCTTAGGAATGAGTAGCATCAAAATGGGAGACTATAGAGGAAGATTATTTCAGAAAGAATTCCCTGCCAATTCTGGCAGGGAATGTGATATATTCCCTATGTACCATCCGAGCTATTTAATTCGGAACAACGGGAATAAGGAAAGATACAATAGTATCAGGAGTATCATATGGAAAGACATACAGCTCTTGAAAAGCTTAGTAGACCGTTTAGATACAGTCTAATTGAGCTAGAAGGAGTAGAGCGTCTAATCAAGCAGTCCTGTAATAGGTGTTACGGGACGGGGATAGTGGGACAGTGGTTAGACCTTGGTAACGATAGATTTGCTATCAAACCACTAAAGAAGTATGACAGACTACCCATCATCTGTAAGTGTGCAGAAATAGTAGAGAAAGAAGAGGAAAGTGAAACACCAGCTGAATGACAAAGTGTGGATCATAACAGAAGAAGTAGTAGGTTCTTCACCATGCCCAACCTGTAAGCTCAGTAACTTTGAAATGAAAACAGAATCAAAAGAGGTTAAAATTAGCGATATATTGACCCATAGTAAGAGTTATGATGAGCCTAATAGTACATACAGAGTGAGAGTAGATGAGGAAATAGAACTACCTCTTGTTTGGTATGGTGAAGATCAAATATTCTTAACCAGAGAAGAAGCGGAAGCAGAAATTAAAAGAAGCAAACACCCAAAGGAAGAAGAAAGTGACAAACCTACAGAATCTACCGAGAACAACTAGAGATTCAAATATACTTCCCAAGCCAGGAAAGAATCCTGGACCTCTAGATCTGATCGATATAAATAGAGCTAAGGGAATGGAGTTATTCTCTAAGGGACTACAGAGATTTACTTCAGACCCTGAAAATCAACAAGAACATCTTGGTACCGCGCTTGAAGGAGTAAAAACTCATCTAGAAGCTAATACTAATCTTGCAGATATCTTGAGACATGACCTCTTAACCATGATTCCAGAGATTGTAAAGCATACTAATGCTCTTCTAGAAATCACAGCTAATCTCAGGGCTCTAGCCAAGACTCTAATAGATAAGGATGTAATCTCTGATTTAGATGTAGCTGAAGCTTGGAAAGAAATAGTAGAAACTGAACGGGCAAGACAAGTAGAACAACCTGTTACCGAGTCATTGTAAATTCTACGTGACTTCCAACAACATATTTCATCTCTACTACATTAGTCCGCGCTTTGAGCAGAAGAGCTAATAGACTGGCTACTTCTTCTGTACTCTTCAATTCTTTCATAGCTGTAACACCAGGGAATTCTACCTTCTCTACTACAGTTTTAGCTTCATAGGCGTCTTCTCGTGCAACTAGGTCTGCTTGCGTCTGTGGATCCATAATTGACATGTTTCTTTACCTTCCTTATTGTTTCCCGCAACAACTTGCGAACAGTTCTCTTATCCTTCTTGAGGATTTTACTCAGTTTAACTATAGATAATCCTTGAATAAAATGCAAGTATATCATATATATCTGGAACGCTGATAAAAAATAGAGACTAGGTAAAACCAAAGATTCATCCTCTATCTCTTTTAACTCTCTATCAGGAACTCTTAGCTCCTTAGTATACCAGAAGGATAAATCAAATATTGAGAGTCTAAGTAAGTAAGACTTAATTGATTGGGTTTGCCAGTTCTGTCTATTTGTATAGAGTCTGTACCAGATTAAACGTAGCTCTTGTTCTATATCTTCCCGTGAGACAGAGAAAGAATTTCTTCTAGTAGCTAAAGAAGCTCTCCTGTATAGCTCTCTCTGATAACCATCTTTTAAGACAATAGACTGTTTATTCTCAACTGCATAGAGGACATTGACTAGTCCATCAAACTCTTCTTGAAAGCGGGAGAAGATATTACTCCCAGTTTGAAATAACATTACGATACTTCTTGTCTAGCTCATTATAGTAGGCATAAACAGGAACCCCTAGTTCCTTAAAGAACTTATCTGCTTTTGTCCCCTTCCTTCCAACTATTACTCTAAGTTTCTTGAACTCATCTGGATAATATTTCTTGAAACGCCGGATAGCAGCTCTTCCCTTACTAGTTAACTGTCCTTTAATCTCTATGTATAATTTAGGAGTAACTATATCTGGACAATAGGACACTGTCCCTCTTTTAATCCCTTCGAAAAAGAATACTTTTGATTCATATTCCCATTTCACCTGCTTGTATGTCAATAAGCGCAGCACATTTGCTTCCCAGCCCGACCTGACAAACAGAGGCCTACCATTGACTAAGATGTCCTCTCTCTTACCTATCTTAGTCTTCCTATTGTCTTTCTTTGGAGGTGGCTTCCCGTCAAACTCATCGAGTTTTCTCTGAATGGCAGCTCTAGACATTCCAAGAGCGATTGTAAGTTGCATGATAGGGGCATCTCTGTGGGCTTTTAGGTAGTCGACCATAACAGGACACCATTTGACAGCTCTATTATGCCACATTTACTTTAGAGTCCCGAGAGCAGTAACTGACTTCCAGTCATGTCTCAGTAGTTCTTCTAGGCATTCACTAGGGAAAAAGGTAAATTCATCTAGAACTAAATGATACTGGTTGTAGTCAAGACCCCTCATCCAGTTGGGAGTCACTGACTGGGTTGCAAAGTTAAGATCACCAGGTTGTTCCTTAAACATTGCAGTACCGAACGGAACCCCATAAATTACTTTCTCTCCAGCATTTCTCTTCAGTTCACAGAGTTCTTTGAGAGCTGTAGTTTTACCACTTTGACGTGGGTATAGCTTAAATACTCCTGCTACTTCCTTCCAGTATGAACTACTTGGCAAATACCTCTTAGCATCTTCCCTTATTAAAATCTGACTATTATTGAACTTCTCTTGATCTAATATTTCTCTAGTGATTCTGTGCATGCATCCTCCTTTGGTGGATATCAAAGGCCATCTTACTTATTGGCCCCCATATACCATCTACTTCTATACCATCGTAACCATTTAAGCGTAGCACAGTCTGCATACGAGAAGCAATACTAGTACGTAGTTGGTCAAGATTGAGCTTGAGACCTGGACAAGTTTTACGTAGAATTCTACTCCCCTTTCCAGGAAGCCATCCAGTACCCTTTAGTTCACGATGCCCTACCACTGATGAGGGAGAGAGCCCGAACTTGAAGCAGAGAGCATTACAGCGTGTTATAAGCGACCTAACAGCTTCTTCGCGAGGGGCATATACATCTTTGCCGTTGAGGTCAGAGCATCTATACATGAGTGCCACACCAACAGACCCTGGATTCCAAACTCCTACGTGCCAGGTAATCTCTTCATATGGAACACACCAATATACCATCCCATTCTTCATAATTACTTCGTGATAGGTACATTTTGGACAGCCGCTTGAACTGATATGATTAGGATTTATGTCATATTTTGCTAGAGTCTCGATAGACCAGTCAGCATCTGTAGTGTGAACTACTATCCTCTTGATATCACTCAGCTTTCTAAGTTTATATCGTTTAGTTGGATGGACAGGAAGCTTGTCTGTATAATCAGAAACGAGTTGAGACATATCTGTACCCCTCTTTTACTTAGATTGTCTCATCCTCCTATACATCTCTCTATTGTAAGCTCTCTGTTTCTCAAGTTGTTTCTGATGGAGTGTAGGTGGAGCTACTACTTCCTCACCCCATTCAGTTTCTTCTATCATCTTGAGTATTGTAGCCTCTGAAAGAGATTTTTCTAGCTTATAGGGAATCTCTATGTATTTCCACCCGGCATCAAGAGCAGCTTGTTTCTTAGACTTGTCTCTCCTCTGCTGGGCACGGAAAGAATCTATTGCATCTTCCGTAGACATACCAAAAGTTTGAACTGAATAATGTTGAATTCCATGACATTCTATTACTACACGGAGATTTAGAATTACCCAATCAAACTTATGAGAGTTATCTCTATATGAGGGATTAACTCTACTTACAGGATACTCCTGAAAGATACCTTGTTCTTTCAGAGCAGGGGAAGACCTAAGTATTTCCCCCACTTTTTGATGAAGTCGACTTGCACTCTCTCTATAAGAGTGTCTAAATCTAGTGGAATTCAATGCTTGTAGAGTCCCAAGTACCAGAAGGTAGACCAGTCCCAGTGGTATTTACGGTTATCCTATCAGTAGTTTCAACTCCACGGTAAGAGAAGAGGTCTTGTGCTAGCTCTGGGGAGATAAAATACTGGTCTTCTTGTCGCTGGAATTCTTCTATTATCTCTTGGACATATTTCCCCACCGATTCAACTATTTCAACTGGAGACTTAGGTTTAATACCTAAGATTAACCTTATCCGTTTCCTAATATCCATGGGAGAGTACCTCTGTTTAATAGTTCTTCTATACGTGTCATATTCAGAAGACCCTTCTCTTCCGCAAATGCATGTAAATCCTCAACTAATGAATCATCTGTTATGAACTTACAATTTGCAGTGATATCACTAGAGAAATCTACTGTATTGAGGACTACTTCTTCTATGTAACACTTTCCTCTGTGAGAACCTCTGACACAGAGCATTACGATAAACTCCCTCAGATTGTGAGAGATTGTTCCCAGGTGAATCATGTGAGTATTCCCCGGGATAGGAAAGATATTACTGTCTTTTAGCTTCATACTTCTACGCTAGGAATAGTATCTGGACGCTTATCTTCCTTACCTTCCATTGTATCTAAGAAATGGTCGTAATCTCTAGCACCAATATCTCTAGCCTGACTAACGATATTAGGTTCAATGAGATTGCTACATCTGCCACATCTGAGCATCACAAATGGAACTGAGCCTGGGCGCGCAGGAATATGTTGTCCAACAATCAGGTTATGCTCTGTCTGATATCGTTGGAATTCTACTTCTTCAAACCATTGAGATCCACACTTGGGGCAAATCACACACTTGAGAGACATATCCTCAGCCTTCTTGAGCTGTCTCGCTTGTAATTCTGCAAAGTCGGTATAACTACTCATCTTGAGATTCTCCTTCCTCTTCTTCCTTTACTTCCTCTTCCTTTTTCTTACCTACTTCAGTCAATTCTGGAACAGTATCCTCGTCTTTGAGAATGGCTACTGTCTGACCAGTACTATCTTTTATTTTTAACACTAGAGTCTACACCTCCTAAATATTGGACACTCATGACATGCAGATGTTCTAGAAGGATATGATACCCTTTTTTGAATAGCATCTGCAACCTCAATAGCACCTTTGAGAGTCCTCTTATGGGCGCATTGAGGAATAACTCGTTCATATGTAGAGAATGCTCCATAATCTCCTATTGTCCATACACGTAGAGCTATTGGTTGATAGCCTAAATTGTGAGCAACTATTAAAGCTTTCCCCCGCATTAAAAAATCATTATACATTGTCTCTGTAGTTATTTCATCTCTAGAAAAGACCATTACTTTCACTGGCTTAGACAATTGTATACCATCTAAGCTTTCATAGAAATAATGACTACCTTTTTCAATCCCAAGTGTCATATCTATATAGGTATAATAGTCTTCCTTGAGATAAAAATCTTCATACCATTTCTTCGCTGCTATTAGACAATACTCAGCTAACTTTCTACTCGCCTGGAAAACTTGTTGGTCATTTATATCTATATCTTTGAAGACTTTTACATCTATCCAACCCATTATCTGACGCCAATTAGCTCTATACCCTGTCTCTATTGACCTTAGATAAGCTTTCTTGATAGCGCTAATAGTAATTGCCCTCATCCTATCTATAGGTTTCTTGAGAAGCTTTCTGGATTCCCAATAATATTTGGGACATTCAGAAAAGGTCTTTGTTTCTGAGAAGTTGAGTCTCAGATTACTGCTCCTATTGCTAATCCAAAGGTAAAGAAACCTTCTATATCTACTCCAATGTGGGGAGAGATCCATAAGTTTGAAATAAGTGGAATAGGTCCACCCAGGTTATACATAACTGGGTCTATTCCAAACCCTATAGTCTCTGAGATATCAAAAGAAAGCTGTAGGAAGCGCCAGGAGAGGTCATTCTCAGTCAACCCATACCCCATTAAGGAAATTCCCAGAGAACCTCCTAGAGAGGGCTTCTCGCGCGTCTGATAGCCTATGTAGGCCCCTATGCTAACATGAGGAGCCCACCAGAAGAATTGAGAACTTCTGAGGTCTGTGACTACCATCTCAAACTTCTCTAGCTCTAACTTCTTGATTTCATTACCTTCTTTATCTACCTCATATAGAGTCACGTAGTTATTTACTGCCCCCTCGGGAGTAATGGTCTCTGCATAGACTCCTTTGAGCCGAAGAGTTAGGTTATATCCAATTAGAATTGGTATATCTAGCTCTCCAGGAGAAGGCTGAATTAGACAAGAAATATCTAATCTGTGGTCTTTATAGGTCCCTTTGAGTTTATCTATAGGGCTGAGAGTATGTATTGCTACCGCCTGATAGAGAAGTCCTGAAATGAGATCCTGTTGTATCTCTATTGGAGGACCCTCTACATATTTTACTATTGTTTTCACGGGTTTAGGAACTACTGCTTGTTCTAATTTAGCTTCTAATTCACCATACCTGGTCAATAATGCATCTCTTGTGTTAATTTCATCCTGAATCCTTTGTTCTAGCTTACCAATCTGATCTTGTGCTTCTCCGAACTGAGTATGAGCCCTGCCCAACTCCAGATTCTGAGTCATGAGAGTCTCTTGGAGCTTACTGTTTGTATTAGCTAAGGCAGCGTTATTACACTGAATTTTTATTAGGAGACTGAAAGCTACTGCACAAGCAGCTATTAGAATACCTATTATAACTTTGTTCATTAGTCACTCCCATGACCAACAGACCATGTGCTCCAGGAAATATGTCTAGTCCCCCGCCAAGAAGGAACTCTTTTCATTTCATCAGGAGATACTCCACATTCCTGACAAGAATCCTCGTTGACTGACTCGTTGTCTAACCAGACTTCTTGGACATGTCCGCACTTCTGGCACTCGTAGTCGTAAATCTTCTGCTGTTTCATTTACACTCCTAAAATAGTTCTCTATGAAAAAATCTATATATCCCGCAATCTCTTCTTCGTCCAAGCCTAGTTTTCTAAGACTTTCTTTATCTTCTTCCATCTCAGCCCAAACAGCAAGAGAGTGCATCATTCTAAGAAAGCCTCCTTCTCGTTAACTTTTCTACTCTCAATCTCTCTATTTCTAGCCTGAATCATTCCCATGTCAGCCCTTGAGAAGTCTGAACAAGCTGGGAAGAAGTTCAAATAGAGCTTGTTCTTGAAAGAAGTGATCTTGTTCTTACCCATCTCTAATTCTAAGATAGGAAGCATTTCTTCCCGACCAGAAACCATAGCTGTATGGTAATAACGAGCCTTGTCTCCATTTTCATGAACATCGTTGTAGATATGAGTAATTAAACTTGCGTCATAAATAATCTTCCCTGTCTCAGAGATATCATCATTGATTGCTCTGTCACCCTTCTTGATTTTTCTATACTCAACGGTGGCAAGAATGCAAACGTGAAGCCTTGTCGCTAAGTCTTTCATGGTGCTAGAGATAGTTTTGAATCTGACTCTTTCATCCTGTTCATTCTTGAAATCAGTACATTTATGAAGATTATCGAGGACATAGACAATCTTTCTATTGGGATATCTGGTCTGGAAATATCTGATTAATTGTCCCGCAAAGGCAATAGAGCTACCATCGTTAATATCTTTGAGGATTAATCTCTCCTTCTCCATTAAATGTCTAACTTGAGTATATCCTATTTCTCTTTTCTCTAGTAATTCACTAGGATTAGAACGACTTTTGATATGATAATTAGGGTCAGTAACCTCGTTGAGAAGAAGAGATTTACTTCCTTCAGCAACACAAACGAGCTTAGGAAGTAATTGTGCAACTGTATCATCTATCGAGTGATAGATAACTACTGCATCATTCTCTTCGTGATTAGCAATCTCGTAAGCAATTTTAACTAAGGTTGAAGTTTTGCCTACGTTGGCCCGACCCCCGAAACAGAGGAATACATCCTGTTTCCATTCCCCACAGAGAGCTTGTTCCAGTTCCTTGAGGTCTTCTCCAAGAATAAATCCAGAGAAGCTGCCATCTTTACTTTCTTCGTGTCTCTTCTGAGAATCTAAGGCTGAGAGACAAGAGTGACTGGAAAAGCTATCTTCATCATATTGTCTAGCGAGGTCAAATAGAGCCCTCTCTGCATCATAGAGGACATTTTCTGCGTTCTCTGGTTTTCTCTTGAGGTTAAGAGTCATCTTCTCGATAATGAGGTCTCTCTGCCGCTGTTTCTCTGCTTCTCTAACGTTCTGGAGGCGCTCTACATCAGATTGAATAGCTTTTAGGCTGACTCCAGTGGCTAAAGCCAGAGATTTACAATGTTTCTCCTGTTCAATATATGAAACCTCATTTACTATGAGAGGAATCATAGCCTTACATACTTCATCTCCTTCTGCTTCCGCGTTGAATCTGGAGAGTCTCCATTCAAAAGCAGACTGTTTCTTCAGCCGTTTGAATTTATTAACCCCTTCTTGTTTAATGAAATCATCTGGGTCTAATCCATCAGGAGCTACAACTATACGTATATTCAAGTCCTTGTGGTTGATGAGGATACTATCGAGAATAGCCTGAGTTCGCTCTTGACCCTTTTCGTCACTATCAAGACAGAGAATTAAGCTATAGAGATTATGCTGCTTGAGAAGCTGAATCTGGTCCGGGGAAATAGATGACCCACCGAGCGCTACACAATTCTTAATTCCATGCAAGGCTGCTGTGACTACATCTGAATACCCTTCAAAGATATAAATAGCCTGGTCAGCTCTCTTTCGAAGGCGAAGGAATCTATCCAGACCATATAGTCTAGTGCTCTTCTTATAGATATTGCACTTAACTCCAGTATGTTTCTGGTTTACGTATTTAGATCCCTCTCCGTTATAGGAAAGATTTCTCCCCGCAAATCCAACAGGTCTTCCATGTTCATCTCGGATAGTAAAAACAAGTCTATCTTCTCCAAAGATGTCCTTTCTAGATAGATCAACATCATCTAGAAACCCTGCACTAAATCCAGCTAGTTTAAAATTCTCTCTAAAGTCTACATAGCTAGAGATACATCCTATACCAAACTCCTTACAAATACTCTCAGGCCATTTCCTTTCTTCGATAGTCTTAAAGAATCTTTCATCTTTTTGGCTGTTGGTAATATAGTCAGCTGCTCTAGCATAGACTCTGAAGGTATCTAGCTCGTATATCTCTTCTTCTGTAAGAGGACCTGCTTCTACTTCAACCCCAAACTTCTTGGCCAGATACATCAGATTCTCTGTAATGAACCCAATACCAGCAATAGGTTTATTTTCTAAGTAGTGAACAGCATGGAAGATACTTCCTTTGCAGCCACATGAAAAACAATTGAATACTTTCCCTGCATCTGGACCGCTACCTGAAAGAGCACAGGAGGGATTCTTATCTTCGTGCGAGGGGTTAATGCATCTAAATGTTCCCTGGGGACTAATCTTAATCCCATGGCTCTCTAAATATTCAGGCAGAAATACACTAATCCTCTCTCGGACCTCATCATAATTTTCAATTTTCATTATTGTTTTCCTTAAGTTAGGAGACCTTGCTCTGTAAATGCTTTTCTTTGGCTACAAACTTCGTAACCAGCACAGTATTTACATCTTTTAACCTTAGGAGGACGCCGCTCTATGTAACCAGCTATCTTTCTTTGTTTCATGTAATCCTTTGCTTCTGCCTCTGTGGTACAGAGTTTGGTAGCTCTCTTAGCCTTATGCTTAGTTACTGCAAATGTTTCTGGATCAGCCCAAAGCTCATCCATTGTACAAAGAGGTAAGTCATCATCAGGAACATCTCTAGACTGTTCTAGCTCTTCTAAACGACCAAGAATATAATTCTCTGTTACATCTAGAGGAAGAAGCTTGATTTCGTATCCAGGATAGATTCTCTGTTGTGGATATTGAGGGTCTTGTCTTGCCTTAGATGACTGCCAGTCAGTGAAGAAGAAATCTATATACCCTTCATCTCGCATCTGCTTGCTAGCAGAGAGAAGCCATCTATAAATAGATAGTTGAAGTCTGTAGTCTTCGTCCTTACCTCTGTATACATAGGACCACACAGAGGTTGTCTTAATATCTCTGAGAGTCCAAGTACCATCATAGTTATCTACCTGAATATCGGGTTTCCCTGTGATATTAAACAGGGTTTCACCCAATAAAATTGATCTAGATACCCTAGTTTCCTTAACTATACCAGGTGTCTGTATTTTCTCTATTGAATCATGGATTGCAGTACCTAGCCTAGAAGCCACCAGACTGCTTACATCTTGTTGAAGCTGGTTCACATACCTTTTTGTTAATATAGAAGCTCTGGTGGGCTTCATTAGGGTTGTAGCACTGATTGCGTAAGGGTTCATTGAATGGTCATAGTCATCATTGACTAGCCAATCAAATATGTACAAAGGTAAATTTAGTTGATTAGTGTATTTCACTATATCTGTCATTATAAAGGACTTTCTTGGTTAATACTAGCTCTGTAGAAGAGCTATCTGTGTCTCTAGAGACGCTATTCTAATTTCTAAAGCATTTTGATTTTGAGTCCGTAGAAGTACTAGCTGTTTGAGTTGTTGTTTCGTAGCTAGTGCATTCAGTGCCTCTTGAAGGTCACTAATAGCCTCTTCAATAGCAAGAATTCTATCTTCAAGAGCATCAGCAGTTAGACTCATTATGGCGCTCCAAGGTTCTGTAGAACACTACCATGAAACGAGGTTCCGTTGTAGTAAAAAATGAAGGTATCTACAGAATCTAGAGTCGTGGAGACTACAGGTGCAGTAGAATCCTCCCAAAGGACTGTTCCTGGCCATACTATATCCCTAGCTACAGCACTATCTTGTCTAACTTCGAGGATATATGTAGCACATGCTTGAGCATTAGAAAAAGCTACTGTGACATCTCCTGAAGCACTCTCTAGATCTAAAATCTGGGCACAACCATTATTCCAGTCTATATCCTGAGTAGTCCCAGCAGGGGTAGAAGTAGGAGGAGTTGGTCCATATATTTGTCCTGTAAGTTGTATTCCACTAACTGTTAGACTGGTATAGTCACTGTTATCAGCGAGTCTTACCTCAAGGTCTGTTCCATTTCTTTTTAGCGCCGGATAGGCGTTCGTAGTTCCGCCAAATCTTACAAGTCCTCCCCCATCTAACTCTATTCCACTACAAGTAATATCTTTTGCATTATCTATGTCCTGGGAGTCCATATCTAAGGAACCTGACATAGTTCTAGTCCCATTTGCTAAAAGATACTGTGGATGGTCATCCCCATCTAGTCCAGTAAGAGCTAGTCCATGGTCCAGTTGTCCAGCTTCTGCTCCTGTAGATTGGTGTGTATGGTCTACACTTTCTAAACGATATCCAGCGTGTGGGTCACTAGCAGCTATATGGTCAAAAGCCCAATTAGAAGAAATTGGTTGTGCTGTTTCACTATCTACTGGGGTATCATCAATATTTGCCACCAATAAATAGTGTGGGTGATCATTGTCTTCTAATCCCAGGAGACTTCCATGGTCTTCTAGGGAAGAATCTACCATAGTAGCATCTATGATACCGGAATCATTGAGCTTAACAGGTTTTCCAGCGTCAGCTACTCCAGCAGTAGAGTTAATGAATTCATTCTCGCGGAAATATCTTGAGTCTAACTGGTCTACATGAGCACTTGTGTCCACTAGATGACTAGAGATAGTTTGAGATATTAATCCTGTTTGTTCGAGCTGAGTTAGATTAGTTTCTAAAGTATTTATTTGACGTTGAAGAGTAAGAATAAGAGATTTGACTTCAGACCTAGTAACTAACTGGTTAAGTGCAGTCTGAATATTATTGAGGATTGTTTCAATGTTCTCAATCCTCAGAGTTTCATTGTCACTCCAGGTCAAGTTCTTTCTCCTGGGTCTCGAATTGTGGAGCTACTTTTTTCTGCCACACATTACTTCCTACGTAGGCTGCATAGACCGTACTGAGTCCTCCAATAAAAGCCATTAAACCAGCACTAAGGGTTGGAATGAGGGCAGTAGATAGAAATCCAATTGTCATAAAACCTACAATAATGAAAGCTAGTCTGAATTTTCTACTCTTCCACATGTTAGTGTCTCCGACGAACTAGTTCCTTTATCTCATCCAAATTTTGCTTTAGCTCACCTTTGAGGTCCTTAACATCTTGTTTTACGTCTCCAACATCATCTTTGACACCCTGAGTGAGGGTCTTAATCTCTGTATATCCTTGTTTTAATACAACAATATCCCTTTCGTTCTTATCAATGTCAGAAGTATTACGAGAGATATTATCTATATTAGTAGAGACACTACCTCTAGTAACACCCCAGGTAGTTCCTGCCCCTATGAGTAAAGCTGCTATCGTAATAGCAGTACCTATTAGCCATTTTCTACCATTCCCGTCAGAGTTAGCCATAGTTTTCTCCTAATCATCAATTGGATGCTCCTTCTCCTCGGGATGATATATTTCAAAGTATGTAATCCAGAATTCCCTCATTTCGGAAGTTCCATCGGTATGAGTCTTTCCACTCACTCCCTGGAAGCTTTGAACATGTCTGAAGGTACGCATCCATTGTTTCACTCTAGGGTCTATATTACCACGGACCATATAGGCATCAAATGAATGCCAGTCGTTGAAGCCAAGCTCAGAACATATTTTCCTTAATTCTACCCAGTGAGGGTTCTCCTTTCCCAAATTTGGTCCGGCCCCTCCCACCCACATATTTCGCGCACCGCGATGAGCTGTAACATTGTCCTGCTTGATGTGATTATAAATTAGATTAGTGTCCATTATCTGATGAGGGTGATTCTTTAGATGTTCATGAGGATTCCCAGCATATTCTATTCCGGGATACTTCTTAAAGAGTAATCTTTTCCAGTAGTTATCAAACTTTGGAGGAGGAGTTTCCCAGACCTTCTTCGGCCCGCGTAGAGAAACAGACTGACAAAGAAAACCTATCATGTCTTTTCCACGCTTTTCTGCTTCTGTTATACAAGTCCTTAGATTTTCTAGGGTTTTAATCTCAAACTGTTCATCTGGGTCACTGATTAACGCCCATGTCCAATCAGGAACACGTCTCAAATATTCATTTCTTTGTTTAGAAAAATCATCAGACCAAGGATGTATGTAGAATTTGAGCTTAGGTTCTTCTTTCTCCCAATTACGAAGAGTAATAATTGTATCATCAATACTTCCACCATCTACTATAATTGCATGATCTACGTAGGGTAGTACTCTCTCTAAACACTGAATAGTCTCGGTTAAACGATTTTGGGTCATAGAACAATAGAATATTTTAGGACTATTCATTAGTTTTCTCCTTATTTAGTCTTTCCATCGTGAAATCCACCTTCACAAGCTACTCCGTAGATAGCACATTCTTTATTTTCTACGGGGTCAAAGATTTGTCTTCTCTCAAGTAGTGCTCTCTTTCTTAAGTCTATAAAAGATACTCCTCCATCTCCATCTCCAACTAGAGCTGTATCTTCAATTACATCTAAGCCTCTTGTCCATCCCTCTCTGTTCTTTATAGAGAGATTATATATAGTTTCTAGCTCTCCTGTTTGAGGATCGAGGGCAACTAATCTCTGGTCTCCAGATGAGTTAATCAATAATCTTCCCCGCCAAGGAATGAGGTCATGAGGAGATTTGATACCAAGACCCTGATATTTATCTTGCCCCCAGGCAGGAATAAAATCTTTCCATTCCAGAGGAGGTGCCCAGATAATCTTTGGTTTCGGATAAAATTGGATAACTGTATGGATACTATTGAACATCCCATATACATTACATCCTACTTGGATTAAGGTATTGAAATGTAGGACATCTTCTATATGACGCTCTCTATAGTCATGAGTAGAGTCAAATGGTTTTCTATCTCTCCCTCTCAATTTAAGAAGTGGAGATAAGAGCTGATATACTTCTGGATTATCTAGAGGCTCATAAATCTTTGTAGAACCCCGCTTGAGGTCAATAACCGACCAGGTATCATTAACTGTACTGACAGCTAGAATACAATCTCCCCAGCCATGTGATAAACCATGTAGATTTCCAAATGAAGGATGAGTAATGCTCATTTGATAATTGAGAGCCTTATCATAGAAATTAATACTATCATTGCTAGCAACAATAACTTTGTTCTTCTTTAGGGTAAGACCTCTATATCCTCTCGTACCACCCCTAGGATTTTCAGACCGAAGAGCAAATGGATGAGGAAAGACTTTATAAACTACTTCTTTCTTCCCAGTTTCTAAATCCAAAACAGCTAGGGCTCCGTGAGCATCCTTTTCAAAGTCTGCTTCTCTAATACCAGCAGATACAAATAATTTCATTACCAGTACTTTCTATCAGGTCGCCAGTTCCAAACCCAATTAGTAAAATGGAAGGTTGGGTCGATACAATTTACTAATTGATGTCTGTCTTCTCTGCCAACAAGGTCAATATTATAAGTATTAAACCTATTGTGTTTAGCTAACCATTCTTGGACAGGAACCGAGAATCTAGGGTTTTGAGTATCGTCAACTATGATAAAAGATGCTTTCTCTGCCCCGGGAATTAGATCCAAAAACTGTTCTTTAGTATTGCTCTGACTATCAAGAAAGATCATATCAAAAGAAAAGAAAGGATTACCGGGTTCATATAGCTGAATGAGTTTCTCTGAATATTCATAAGTCTTCAATAACTCTCATGTTTTATCTAACCATTCTGGACTCTCTTCTACTGAATGAAAGGTCTTCCCATATTTGGCTGAGACGGCCGCAAAGTAGAGAGTGGATAGTCCACTACCTATTTCTAGGATACGGCTAACCTGGGGCAATTTTGAGAGTTCTACGAGCAATCTACAGGTATCTGGATAGACACCAGCAAGTCCAGATTCGATTGCTTCAAACCAATCTATCTCTAGTTCTTCTTTGAGAGACTGGTTATATGCCTCGTAAATCTCTGTATATACTGACATTTTATTCCTTTACTATGTAGCCAATACCAATACTGCTTTGATTCCAAGGACTTTCAAAGACTTTTCCTCTCTTGTTAATCTTCACTTTACTCCATGCTACCTTTACCTCTTCTAGATAATAAATATCGTGTACTGCTATTATCCCACCTTTTCTTACAAGGGGGGAGTAGTCTTCATAGTCTTGTAACATCCCTTCTGTTGAATGGTCTCCATCAATAAAAAGTACATCTATTTCTTGCCCATCTAGTATTTCTATTAGTCTATCCTTTGTTTCCTGCTCGTGAGAGCTTCTAGCTATATGATAGACATGACAATCACTATCCTTCATATTCCAGGGAATTTCTTGTCTAGGGTCAATACCTATAGCCTTTCCGTTTTTATCTAGGTGGGTAGACAGGACCTTTAAGTTACCACCCTCTTTGATTCCAATCTCTACGATAACTTGTGGTGTAGGTTCGAGCCCTTCAACTGCACGGTAGAACCAAATAACTTCTGCTTCCCGTTGTTCAGCTTGGTATCTTTGAACTAGCTGATGTAATTCTTGGTCTGATAGACTCATTTATTTATCCTTTCAAAAGATATGCTCAAGTGCCATGTTAAAGTAACGCATAGCATTACTATACGTGTGACATGTGAAATAATCCTGAGTAGCAGCTAATACTTCATGATACTTCTTCTTGTTGTGTAGAAGCAAGCTAATTACTTCTTCTGCCCTCTCAGGAGGTGCTCCATCTGGAATAAGAACATCTAAGTTCTCGGCCAGGGGATTAAAGAATCCACCTTCACCCCAGAATACAGAAGGTACTCCTTTGAAGCAAGCCTCAATAATACACCCTGGATTGAGTACAGGAACTGAGAGCTTACATCTTCCTAGAGCGTCCATAAAATCATTGTATGGAGCTAGCTTAAAGAGATTAGTTCCAGGTTTCTTTGGATCTACTTCATATTCTGTCTGATACCAATCCCCCGAGCATCCTTCTAGGGGATAAGAGGTAAAGAGTTTTTTCAGAATCTCATGATATTGTTGGTATTTTCTATTTGTGTCAACTTTACCAGGTAAGAAGAGCTTCTCATTACCCCATTTAGGAGCTTCAAACGTATCTCCGAAACAGGTTGGAAGGGGAAAAGCTCGGTCTGCATTCTTAAAGCGGGAGAAATACTTTGCATGAGAAGGATATGGATAACCTAAATAGAAGTTATCTGGGTAATCCATTTCTTGCAGGTAGGTTTCTAGAGCCCATTTTAAACAGACATATTTCTTTGCGCGGGCCTTAGGAACCTTATCTTTCCACCATGAACTATCCATATAGATATCAAATGGTTCAAATAGATGACACTGAGTTTCTAGAATTAGCTTCACTCCATAGTGAACCTTGGGTTCTGGTATTCCCATACTAGCTGCAAAAACTTCATGCCCAGCTTTTGCTAGCATCTTTGCGTAGTTCTGGGCCCAACGAGATTCACCTCTTTCAGCTGAATCAAGACCATTTGTAAACGATCCCGGACACATAATAGCTATCTTCATAGTAACTTCCTTTTCTGTAAGACCTCTCGAAACTTGTCTGTAAATGCTCTGTATGTATTATTCTCTTCTATATAATTTCTGTGAGCTTCGCTCCATTTGTTATAGAATTTATAGTCTTTGTCTAATTGATCAAGAATCTCTACATATTCTCTACTATTCCATCGTGAACCATTTGTTTCTTTAGTTGTTAAAAGAGGATAATTCTCTGATTCAAAGGTGCTTACTATGGTTGGGATACCATGAACACCAGCCTCAATTACAGGGTGGCAAAGAACATTAATTTTACTGATATTTAGCTTTGTTAGCTTGAATAGTTCTTGTAACTGTCTCCACCCAATAGCTGGATGAAGTTTTATCTGTTTTTTGTGTGGAGACAGACATGAGGTAAATGGTGAAGCATCCATCTGTTCATATAACTGACGCTCGGTACTTGATCCAGAAAGAAAATCTAAATAAGTGAGGACGTGAAACTCTGTTTCGGGAGACTTCTCTAGTTTATTGCAAAGCCAAGCTAGTACTTCCTTGTACATATCCCCATAATGTCCCCTAATTACATAGGGAAAGTCCCCCTGATTCCAAAGAATGATTTTATTTTTCCAGGAATCTGTGTCTTCTACCTTAGGAACTAGAGAAAAAGGAAGGTCTTCTATAAACTGTTCTCCTAGCTTATCTAGTCGTTCTCTGAGAAAAGGTTGACCAATAAAACTTCCCGAAATAATTAACTTATCTTGATAGGATTCTTGAATCAGGTTCCAGTCTTTGCTAACTTGTTCAATTTCATCTGTAATCTCTCCACCTGAATAAAAAAATAGTCCCCGAAAATTATATCTAGATGCAATAGATATCTTGTTATAAAAAACCCCAATAGCACTCTCTGGGTCTATATAATTAACTAGTTTTGTAGGTTTGCTATGGGAGGATTGCCACATATCTTCGAGCATGGAAACTTGGTTAACCCAATCTGCTTCTAATAAAGCAGACATAACATGACGTTCCCATCTTTTTTCACTTCGAAGATAGTCATCTTGTAAGTTCCAAATGAGCGCCTTCCCGAGTGACCCTGTCCCTCCAATTATCAACAAATTCATTTATTGCCTTCTTTCAGCAAAAGATATTCTTTCTTTAGTAGTCCCATGAGAATACAATCGTAATATCGTTCATCTTTAAATAAACTCTCTCGATAGCATCCCTCATATAGGAACCCAAGTCCAGTATAAAGATTTCTAGCTCTAATATTATAGCTAGCTGTTATGAGCCAAATTCTGTTGAACTCTTGTGTCTCGAACCAATACTTAAATAATTCTCTATAGATGGGCTTAGCTAATCCCTTGCCTCGATGATCCTTGTGAATGTCTAAACCAATACAGATGTTCTTATTGCAAGAATCTATTTGATCTAGCCTAGCTATCCCTATTTTTATTCCTTGATACCAAATTACCCACCTTTGAGAACTTTTGCTTTTTTTCAAGTTTTGAAACCAGGCTATTTGTTCTTCAGGGTTTACCTCGTGAGGATCTGTAAGCATCTTTAGTACTTCTGGATCGTTATGAAGCTGCCTAGCCCACTCAAGCTCATCCTCTGAAAGAAGAGTAAAAGTTATTTGGTCAGGATTTACTTGCTGTCTCATACGATTCCCCATTGTTTAAAATTGTATCCAGAGAAGTCTGGGACGCTGGTCTCAGAATCTCCTGTCTGCCAAGTATAGTTACATATATTAATGAATGAAGAGACTTCTTTTCCTAGACCAATGAGACAATATCCTGTCCTTTTGCTTAAATAGATCCTTCTTCCTGAAACTAGATAGTCTTCACAAAATCCTGTCCCCTCCTGATGAACAACAAGCATTTCTCCATTTACTAAGTAAAGATATCCAGATCTCATAGCATGTAAGTATGGTCCTTTGATAGTCTGTGGATAGACTGTTCCTAGATATATGTATTTAATATCAAAGGAAATTCATTTAGACTATTCCAAAGAGGAGACATAGTCCCCGATTGTTGAAGAGTAAAATGTTTTTGTAGACTTGGGTAAGTATCAAAGTTACTTACAAGGTCACACATTTGTATTCCTTAAACCAAGAGATAGTTCTATCTAACCCCTCTGAAATATCTACTTGAGGAGTCCATCCTAGAGCCTTTAGCTTGTCTGCGCAGAGCCATTGTTCTTCTAATTCAAAGAAGTCTCTATCTACTAACTCAATAGGAGTCTCTGGGTTTATCTTATCCCGAATCATTTCAATAACCTTACCAATCCTTTGAGGCTGTGTCCCTCCTACATTATATGCTTCTCCTGATACTCCTTTTTCGAGGAGAGTAGAGAAGGCTCTTAGCAAATCTTCTATGTATGTGAATTCTCTCAGGTAATTAGCGACTCCTGTGTAGAGCATAGGAGATTCTCCTCTAAGAAGCTTCATGATACTACCAGGAATGAGCCTACTTAGATTCAAATCGGGGCCATAGAGATTACCTGCCCTAACTATACAAACAGGTAAATCATATGTAATAGCGTAGCTTTTTGCTACCATATCCTGACAGGCTTTAGAGGTACAATAGCTATCAGCTGGAACTAATGGAGTCTCCTCTGTGTATGGAGGAGGAGCAAGGCCAAACGCCTTATCACTCGAAATTATAACTGTCTTCTTTGGCTTCTTCTTGAGAGTTCTCAGGGCTTCCATGAAGTTGAGAGTTCCTACCACATTAGTCATATAGGCTGTATAAGGGTCATTATTACAGATTCTTACAATGGGTTGAGCAGCCAAATAGAGAACATAATCAGCTTCATATTTACTAAGGAGATATGGATGTATCTCTTTATCTCTTACGTCCCCATAGATAATAGAACATCTCTTATGTATTTCGGGGCGATACTTTCTATTCCTGTCCTTGATTAGACCTACAACATGATATCCCTGCTCTAGGAAATACTCTGCTGCAGCTGTTCCAACGAATCCTCCAATACCATAAATAGCTATTGTTT
>Ga0180008_1000154_pt1 | contig 70486 bp, 123 predicted proteins | sample MM_PW_MetaG_FD_121121 | JGI IMG/M metagenome (GOLD analysis project Ga0180008, IMG submission 121121) | Groundwater microbial communities from the Aspo Hard Rock Laboratory (HRL) deep subsurface site, Sweden - MM_PW_MetaG | ecosystem: Environmental > Aquatic > Deep subsurface > Groundwater... | reverse complement strand
CCCAAAAAACCCCCCCCCCCCCCCCGCCGTCGCACTTGAAACATGTTCAGGTAGTGTGTCAGTTCCAACCCTACACCCATCTATATTAATCGCGCCGGTTCCCCATTTGAGCACGTTAGCCGCTACGGTTTTTTCGGATAGTGGTTTACGGATCAGCCACCAGCATTCAACGCTCGGTTTTAACGCAGTGCCCCATCCTTGCCATTGTTCGGCTTCGGGGGTTGCGGGGGCGGTTAATGGTAACTCACTATCAGTACCCAATCGACACATATTGTGCGCGTCCGAGTGGCTATCGGGTACTTTTGTTTGTTGCCCACCCCCATGTCGCCTATGCACCCCTATAACCTCACGTTCAACCCCCGCCTCTGAATCGATAGCTTTTCCGATATCCCTACTTTTCGGGAATCCCGTCCCAAATATTTGATAAACACAATCCCTAATTTCAAAACCTGCGTCCTCCAAAGCCATAGCCGTCCAGTGAGAAGTGCGAGGTAACGCCCAAACAAACCCATGCGCCCCTGGTTTCATAACTCGCAAAGCCTCAATCATTATGTCTCGCAACCAAGCAATCCACTTGTCTCGGTTGCCCTTGTTACTATCCCATTTCTTACCCATGAATGAGATACCCGCTGGAGGATCTGTAACTACTGAATCAATCGAATTGTCAGGCATTAGTTTAAGCACTTCGAAGCAGTCACCGTTAAATAATTCGCCACTACCCATTTTGATCCTTAGCCTTTTTCCCTTTGTTATTTTTTTCTCAGACTATTATAATTTCATTTTACTTTTTCTCAAAAAAATTCCTAGCTCCCTCCAGCGCAGTAAACCCTAAAAAACTCAAAGAAGAATAACTAAACAATTTCTAAAGACTTTTAAGCAACCCATTTCTATAGTGTAAAATACTTTGTAGGAAAAAGTAAGATCTTAAGGTAAAATTATACATGGGTTAAGGTTATAAAGTTGGGTTTGTTATTGATTTTGTTGGAAAATTTGGTTAAGGTTAAATTCCTTATGATATTCTCTACTCTATATCTTTTTTATTATCTATATCGAATTCCAAAAAATAAATGCTTGAAGGGTGGTCTACCTTTGGAAATGGTTTAATTGTTAACGGTCCCATATCAATCATCCTATCAGGCACTCTACCGCACCTCCACTCCTTTCTGTACCTCCAACTATACTTCATCATCCAATTATGATAGAGAGTCCTCAGCTTGACTACAAACCTTTCTACAGGAGGACATTGGAACTCTGGGGACATAAAAGTCTTCTCGGAACACACCTTACAATATTTCCAGGTAACTCCTTGAGCCCTGTTCCAGTCACTCGGAGAAGAAGATCCTGAAAGCATATATCTATAAGTCTTCCCGCATTTTTCACATGTTTTAGGAATAAATCTCATCTAATACTCCCCCATCTTCGGAGCATGACCTTCTAACCACACACCCGACCATTTCTTCTCAGGAGCCCGCTTATCGGCTCCAGGATACTCAGAAGACTCCTGGTGCTTCTTGGCGTACACAAGCTGATGATCTTCCACCCAGAAGCCAGAGAGAGGCTTCGAGGTCAATAGAGGACTAAATAAAGGAAGTCCTAGTGAAGGATCTATAAATGTACCTGGAGGTCTAATTCTGTAATGCCTCGTAAGAGAAAGAAGTCTGGGCTCCTCATCATCAATTCTAATAGAATATTCATGACCTAACATCCTTGCAGAATCGTGTGTTACTCCAGCAAGATAATCCTCATCGAAAGAACCTACGTCAAATCCTGGAAAGCATATTTGAAATTGGTCCTCTTCAAAAACATATATCTGAGGAGATCTCTGGCCTTTCCTTCTCTTTGCCCATTCATCATAAATAGTTTCAGAAAGCCACTCAGGACCTTCAGGAGAAGGAATCCTGATAGTCTCTCCCGGATTTCCTTTATCATCTGGGAATTGGAAAACACAACTATGAGTTACTTCAAAACGATTAAGCTGTTCACAAATTTCTCCTATTCTATTTGCCCACTCATTAAGAGGAGGTCCAAAAGCTTTAAGTAGAGAGTTAAATGCACGCTTAATAGTCTCTAGAGATTCACCTATGCTTGCAGCTACCCTATCACAAACTGATCTAAAAGCTGAATTTGTCATATAAAGCTTAGTCAAGGGATCAGTAATTTCTTCACCATTAATCCAAATAGATGTATCTCCAGTTGTTCCCTCAATGGTTAAATATCCACCTTTAGATACTGCTGAATATTTATATGTTTTCCAATTCTCAACTATTTCAGTTTCATTGAAAACCCTGGGTATAACCTTAACCCCAGTAACAGTTCCTATAAAGGATGCTTTGGTTTTTGTATAGTAGGCTGCATCTAAGGTAGGCTCCCCCTCCTTCAACATATAGTGATAAATACCAAAACTTTCACTTGGTTCTTCCCCATTAGACTTTCTAATATAAACCAGTGTACTATCATTAGGATCTCCCCGCAGAAGAGTAACAATTTCTCCACCAGTTTCTGGCCTTCCTTGTAAAGGTATACAAACTGCCGACTTCCCAGCTAAGCTATCATCCCATTCTTCAATTCTCTTCGGCGCTGGAGGTGGAGTACCAATCAACTTGAAATTTCCTTTTATCTCAGATAAAGGTAAGGAGTCCTCATCAGCACTACCTTTAAGTACTAAACTAGGTAGTATTGTATCTTTATCTAATACTCCTGTAACTTCAACAGATTTGAGGTGATCAAAGTCAACACCAAATCCTTGAAGCTTCCTGCCAATCAACTGATCCCAATTCCATAGAGTAAGATTATTAACCCAGTGTGTTTCTTCAGTGTCATTTTTACCTAATACATGGGTTTTATAGCAAGAAGGACAAAACATTGCTGATCTATAAGGTACTCCCCAATATGGATCACCTGCTTTGAGTACTGTTTTACAACCATCTTGAGCACAAGGAAATTCCTGTCCTTTTAAATCTTTACTCACAACCCAGGGTTGCCAATATTCCGATTTTTCTTTATCCACCATCTCACCTCCAAGCTACATTGTTGTAATAATATGTCAAATCCCCTGTCGGCTCTGGCTTAATCGCCCACAAAGTATTAGGGTTATTATTTTTCGATTGTGTTACTTTAATCGGCTGATAAGGTTCCCACTTCGCAGAATATCCAAAATTTTGATTATTATTAACCACAAAAACATAACCTTGTTTTGCTAGTTCATCACATCTCTGAAAAGTTACCTTCCTGCCCTTTACCCAGATTTCACGAATTTCTGCATTAGTATAAGCTTGTACTCCGTTGACTTCCATAGCTACTCCTCCTCTTCATACTGTAAATCATTCAAAGCTTTTTCTATCTCTTCACGATTTGTACCCCGATAAGCATCAACACCTTCATGTGTAACTCTATATTCTTTCGTCCACGGACAAACTAGAAGTCCTATCCACACTCCTCCAAGCCGTTTTCGCATAAAAGGAATCCATAAATCATCAAAATGAGATTCTACAGCTTCCCAAAATAAACACTGTTCAGTCATATCAAATCTCTCCTTAGTTTACTCCTCTTCCCAATACTTCTCTATCAAATCACAGACTTTATCTCTGGCAGGTTTAGTTAACTTCATCATACATTCTGCCGAAGGAACTTCAGGACTATCACTAAAAGTCTCACTTAACTGCCCCCAAAGAGTTTCATAGATAAAAGAACAAAACAAAGCATCTCTGATAGATTCGCAATCAGTACAAGTCTTATAAGTATCCCAACCACCGTCCCAAAGACCTGAAGTATTATTGTACTGCTCTCCCTTTTTGATAATTCTTCTACACTCGCAGCACCTGTGCTCTTTTCTAGCTTTTGGTCTTGTTTCACTGCAGACCTCGGGACCTTCATCATGATCCATATCTATCGCGCATGAGCAGCTCATAACCTAACTCCTTTTAACACCTGTAAGCAATTCTTCTTTATCAAGTCCTACAGATTTAAGATACTTCAAAGCCTTTTTCTTATTTGTGAAAACTGGAAACACGCCTACTTGACCATCTAGCCAAGATAAAGAAATTAAAGATCCAATATTAGTATTAACTTCAAAAGAAATAGCCGGAACAATATAAATATTTTTAGCTTTCAGTTTCTTCTCGCTGTAAACTTTTTTGTTTTGCATCTTCGTTCTATTTTTCTTTCTTAAAAAATAAACCTTCCAGATCACCTATACCTAAACCGTAAGGACAAGCTTTATGAATCAGAGTTAAAGCTGAAGGCACCCTCATAAAAGACTCTAATACAGCTTCTGGATTAGGCATATCATCTGCCGATATGCTAAAAATGTTCCCGCAAAGACGACATTTATACTTAAATCTTTTCTCTGATTCTTCACTCATATTAAACCCTCCACTTTGAATACAAAAAGCAAAAATAATACTACTATAACTGCTAAAGTTATATCGTAAGCTTTACCGCAATTTATTCTTTTCATCATTTCACCAGGCAAACAGACAACACATATTTACTAATATGAGCAGACCAAAGAACCCAATGTTTAAAATCAGGAAAATCTATAATAGTAAGATCTCCTCGATTCTTACTAGAATCCAACCCTACAGAACTTCTATTAGTTCCTATTATTATCTGCGGAATACCATTACTGCTTCCACCAATACTATCGATTATACAATACTTACTTTCCATATTTATACCAACAGCCACAAGATCCTCGTACTTCTTAAAAATGTAACCTTGTCCAACTATTGGAGCACCTTGCTCTTTTACTTCAATCTTAAAATCCCTTAGCCTAGACATAAAACCTACCCCTTATTCGAAATTGCCTTCACTATACTCTGCATGATTTCCTTAAGGCTAATCTCAGCAAATACGCCGACTTCTTTATCATCGGCAGAAGCCAATGCGCTGTCACCCTTATCAATCATCCCCACCAAATCATTAACTATAACCTCAACTACCTGAACCTTGGACTCTAAATCCAGTTGTAAAATAGCTAAAATTACATCCTTCTCCTCAAAACCTTGTCCATTTCCTATTACAAAATCCATCATTTTCTCCTTTACTCAATATAACCTTTTAGTTTGAGTTGTTTGATTAACTGGCCTATCTTCTTCTTACGTTTGAGCTTCTCGAAATTCACTACAGTTTTATCTATAATTTCTTCTGTAGTTTCCTCATACATATATTGAAAGCTATGCCCACATCCAGGACATTTAGCATCATAAGATCCCCCTAATTTATGCTTCTGTTGTGAACCTATTTGAACAACCCCGTTGCATTCAGGACAGGAGCACCAGATATTATCGTAATCAATTACTTCATTCATTTATCTTTTTCCTTTTTATACCTTGCTTCAGCAATAAAAGATAAAACACCTTTATCTTCTTCAGGCCAAGCTGTAGGAGCTTCACTACCATCTGTTTCAAACAATTCAAAAAGATCTTCCTTCTTAAATACCTCTTCCAACTTTGATCTATTGTATTCAGTATCTTCTAAAGCGGCAATAAACCTAAACAAACCATGTGGGTCTACTTCGTCTTTATCAAAAACCTCTATAACATCACCCATAATATTAGTAGGACATTGATGACTATGAAATAGATAGTCATACCAATCTTCTTTATCTTCTATTTTTGAGAATCTTTCTACAACTACATATAAGTCTCTAAACTTAAGAAGACTCAGCATGGGTATAGCTTTTCTCTTCTCTACTTTAGTTATAAAAATTTCTCCATCTTTAAACTGAAAGCTAAATTCATGATTACACTCACGACATAACCAAGGACCCCAAGAAGGACTTTCCTTTTTAATCAATAAATGTTGAATACAATGTTCGCTCTTGCCACAATAAGGACATAAAATAAATTGCTTAGTTATAACTTCAACTATCATTTATTCATTTTCTTCTCAGGTTCCACAACCTTAAGGAGCTTTCTAACTTTCTGCACATTTCTCATCTTGCTACCTACGGTAGCCAAATCGTTATATTTTATATAGATCTCACTTCTATAATATGCTTCCAGATCATTGGCCATCTCCAGCACTGTAAGTGCATCTCCTACATTCAATTCTATTTTATCGCCCATTGGTTTCCTCATTAAGGTTAATGTTAAATTACTTGGAAGAGTTTTTCTTTATATACTTAGAATATAAATCAAGGATAACATCCATCTGAGTTTGAAAGATTTTTCTATTATTTATCATCAACTCGTGTGCAGCTTCTACATATTGGACTTCAGCAGGAGATAGCTCCTCGAAGATCTCTGGTTTCATTAAAGCTTCAATTTTAGATTTTAGATCATCATAGAAAGTCATTTTATTTCCTCATTTTCCATTCTTTTTCTAAATTTATTGGAAGTTGTTGAACAGGAGGTTCCAATTCTTCAGCTTCACCCATAAATGCATCCGCAGCCTCTTGAGGCTCATCCAATGTTAAACCCTCTAGATCGCCCTCCTCGCCATGTACTTGCCGAAACCTATGACTACGCACAACAGATGCTGGAGCCCTGCCAGGAGCCGTCCTCGCTCGTTCCAGGAGCATCTCGGCCAGGAGTTTGTTCTTGGCTCTATCATTCTCCTTGAGTTCTTTGACCTGCTCGTGAATATACACCAACTCTAACCTAATCTTCTCATAGGCAAGTTCAGTCATCTCTTCAGACTTTTGAGCTTGTGCCTGGGCGTGATACTCGGACTTATCCAGGTACTCTACTACACCTGGAGTAGCTGCTGCTAGTAAGCCTATGACTGCTCCTAAAATTGCGAAAATTTTACTTAGTAGAGGTTTTTTGTTTGTATTCATCGGGGATTCCTCCTTGTCTTGCTGCTGCTTTACCAGGTTCTCTATCTGGGTATAACATAGCATGAGCTAAACATATTGGACACCAAGCATCTGTACCAATATTAACTTCCCAGCATTGCTTTGCATCAGGTTTCAACGGATAACTCCCTACAAGAAGTCCACAACAATCCCAATTACCACATTCTTCAGCTAACTTTTTATACCTATCTCGCTCTTCAATTAACTCTTCTATTCCACAAGCTATTTCATACACTGTTCTAGCAGATGGAGGACTATCTTCTTGAAGCATAATTACGCTTGAATTTATTTGGATAGCCTTATCTAACATTCCATCGGCTGCACTCGATTGTACCTCAAGTATTTTAAGAATCGTCATTACTTCTCCTCTAGTATCTCCTTCATCTTCTGAGTTCCAATAGCCTTTTCAATCTTACCTATATCAGCTTCCATATTGTTTTTGATAGTAAGAGTATTGCTATACTTTTTAGCATATTCCTCTCGTTGATCCTCTTTGTGGTTTGCTATACCTTGGAATTTATCTCGTTCTTCCGTCAACTCAGCTACCTTCTCAGTTTGAGCTTTCTGAATTATAAGGGCTCCTTTAATTTCCTCTTCTTGTTTTTTTATCGTAGCATTCATATCAACTAAAGAAGATTCTGCATCTAGCTCCAATATGAAAAAAGTCTCTGTATGTGGCAGATGCTTAGTAACAGACAATATAGCTCCTTGATAACCTCCGTTTGAATCTGGAATTGTATCATTACAAGGCTCGTTACCAGTTTCTTGATACATACCGATAATATTCCAACCTTTTTTAGTAAGTTGTTCTACTGACATCCACTGAACTATTTGAGTAATTCCTTTACTTTTAATTTCTTGCATTTTATTTCTCCTTTTATGCTCCTTTTATATCCTACTATAAATTACTTTGTGCGTTTATAATATAGAGAACCGCATTTTGGACATGGAGGATGAAAAGGAGATTCTGTTGGAACCTCTAAAGCTTCTGCGCTCACAGGTGGATATAACTTACCTTTATCATGCCAGATTTCTATAAATATATGAGAACATTCTATACAATGGTAGACTGCTGTGATTAGCTTCTCCACATCTAACTAGTGAAGGAAACTAACTCCCTACGTATAGACGGAGTTCCTGCATTGATCTCTTTAATCTTAACTCCAGGTACAAATACTGCAGCTTCAGCTACATTATCACCCTGTTGAGTAGTTATCTGGACTATACAACCAACATTTGGAATCTCCATAGCCTTGGTGGATTTCATCCACCCCTCAGCTTGTGAAGATGCTTTCGATAATAGTTTGAACATATCTCCATTCCCGAAAACTACCAAATCTTCAACATTCTTCTTAGCTCCATTGACATCAGTGTTTCCTAGCGTTTTTGGTTTATCAGACATTGTTTTACTCCATTTCTGTGGAAATTGTTTTACCCTCTAAAAACGCTTTATCTTGTTCTAACTGAATAACCCTCCTTTTCAACTGATCTATTTTTTCTTTCATCTCAGCCCGAGTAGCCGATGCCTCGAAGTGATCTTTAACATTTTTGAAAAAGCACACTACTTGGGAAGTATCATAGGATTTTTCGAAGTCGCAGAATGATCTCAACCGACCTTTGGTTTCCATAATACCATCTTTATAAATATCGTAGACAACAAGATAATCATGAATATGAGTAATATGTACAAGCGTCAGATTCTGCTCTCGATGATCATAAACTCTTCCAACCAAAGGAAAAGATTTAGGCATTATTTCTTTGATTTCTTTCTTCTTTTTACCAAACATTATCTCTTTCCTAATAGTTGTTTGATGCTGTATCTTTGAGTTGCCTCAATACGCTTGACACTGCCCCAGCAATCATATTCTCAAACATGATGTCTGCATTATCTACAATTATCTCTTTAACTGCTTTGCCAAGTAGGGCCTGTGGTCCGCCTGTCCCCCTGGATTCCCATTTGCCAGCCCACTCCTCGCCAGCGAAGTATTCACCTATCTTTTTTTCAAGTTCTTTTTTAAGGATTTCCTTTGTTAGTTTACTCAAATCGCTTGATGTTGTGCGATTACTATACCCATTGCCTGCCGGTTGTTCAGTTATAAACTTCTCGATTTCATTCTTAAGCAGCCCCTGCCACATTTCCTCTGGCATAAGCTCGGCAATGTCCAGCCTGATTTTGTCTTTCAGGTGGTCTGCTAGCTTGGTTGGATCAAATTTAACTATTTCTTTTACTTCGTCCATTGTTACTCCTTTTGTTCTTCTTTTTCTCTTTCGCTCTTTTATCTCGCTCACGCTTCACCATAAACTTATATCCACACATCCACTCTTTGTATTGCCAACTACCTTCTGGATAAGGACACCCATAAATTACCCCAAAGGCATTCCAACTATTATGTTTAATTTGTTCTCTGCACCAGAAACAAATTTTATTTTTCCCGAATAAATAACTTGCATCTACTCTTTTTCTACAATTTGAGCACAATGCACTCTCATCCTTCTCCCAGCTAACAGTACACTCACCAGGACTCCTATTAAAGGTTTCTTCATGTGGGCCTTTATGACCTAGCTCTAGTAAACATATGAAAGTAGAATAATTATCTCCCATATCATCACCGAGATAAAGACGAGCATTACACTTTCCTTCTACATCATCTGGAGGTCCATACATTATTTATCCTTTTTCACTTCCAACTTCTTACATTCAGCAGGACGTATGTATTTAATATCATCATCCAGATACACAACATCAGGACGCCCAATTGCTATATGACACTTATACATATTCTTGTCTAAAAAACAGTCCTCACACCAATCTGTTACAGAAGCAAAAGTATACTTATCCTTTTCATTCCAATCTACAGGCTTACCAATTTCTAAACATATCTTAGTCATTACAGTACATGCTCCCCACCATCAGTACGAACAATAATTTCAACACTATTTTGTTTACAGACTTTTAAAAATTCTCTAACATTACTTTTTCCTAATTCTTCAGGTAAAACAAAACCTCCTCGAAAAGACATACATGCAGATATAACATTTAGCATCATATCAACTTGATTCTTTAATTCTATTTCATTCATTTTTATTCCTCTCGTATCCTTTCTTATTTCAACTCTTCCTTCCAATACTCTATAATATACGGCCAGATGTTCTCCCAGAATGCATCACACTCAGGGTTATACTTTTCTCTTGTAGGCACATACTCATAATCATTTTCCCAAAGTATATCTAATAACTCTAAATGTCTTAAGTGATAAAAGAATGAATCAGTAGAAATATAATTTCCTCCATTGATAATTTCTTCATATTCATACCAGCATGCTCTAGCTTCTTCTCTAGTAAGAATCCGGTCTCTGCGCTTAAGAAGAATTTCTTCTCTAACTGCTGTATGAGTTGCTTCTGAATCGAAGACTCGGTAATCCTTCGGCCTAGTCTTCTTCAAGAAATAATCTTTATCAACCCAGCAAAGGAATTCTCTTAAGTTCCCTTGTCCTATAGAACCCCAGGTATAAGCATAATCTCCATAATCAGATTGGCAGGAGAATGATCCTCCGCCTTCCCACTCACGGATTGTTATATCTGCCCAACCTCCTATAGATGCAACACCTCTTACTTTATAGGTAACTGAAGGTTCTTTAGTTATTGTTAGTTTAGTCATCTTAGCTCGCCTTCTTTTCTACAAACCACTCAGTATGAAGCTTCGAACTCCACATTACAAAACCACAACTTGGTTTACAACCGAGACTGGAAATATAGGGACCTTCGATTATCTCTTTAGCTTTTAACTTACCTCCGCAAGCTGGGCAGATGCCTTGTTCAATCTTAGCCACTACAGCATCAGTTTCGTCTGAGGTTCTCATTTATCTAAACTCATACTACAAGGAGGCCACACAATCTTTGCGCCACAACAACCACCACATATCTCTGTTTCATCCTTTTGATATGATCTTCCTTCATTATTTACTGAACGAGTTGTAGATGGAACAGACCCCTTCCCACCACAAATCGGACATCTATGTGGTCTGCATTGACTACATTTATTATTAACTTCTGCCTTATCCCTCATTATTTTTACCCTTTACAAATCTCTTATTGGATAAATTCCAACTGTGTTACATTTATTACACTGAATCTGAACACCATGTTCAAATGATCCATCTTCTCTAGTAAAACGATTTTCTTCCATCCCTATGATTTCTGGTTTCTCCATTGGTTCACAGCAGCAAGGACATGACAAGTCGAGTGCTTCCTGCTTGAGAGTGGTTGCTTTGGTTTTACCGCCTCCAGCATACGCAAGGAGAATTCTAAGTACTGTCATTCGCTGCCTACCAGCAGCTTCTTCCTCTCTGGTACTACCGTGTTCACCTATAAACTCTTTCTTTTTAATTTGGTCTTTGTAATAATCCATAATCTCTTCGGAATCGAAGAATTTTTCATCTGGAAATTCACCAGTTATATAATTTCCATCATTAAACCAGATTTTTTCCAACTCATAATATGTGGCATTATCTATTAGTTCTTTCTTTTCTTCAATATTCATTACTCTTTAACCTTCATTTCCTTAGATACCTTATATATTATATCTGTTATCGTGGACAATGTAGAACGAGCATGTTGCAGGGTTTCGAAATATTCATTGTACTCATTGCAATCCAAATGATCTGCAGCCTGGTTAAGTAAACTAGCCGCAAGACGCAGTGTTGGAGATTCTATATTTCTGCTCCCGAGTCTTTTAATATTTGGATTCCTTCGTCTTGCTATCTCTTCTCCATGTTCCATAAAAGCAGAAACAAGAGTATCCTTTCGTTTACCATTTTCATCATATCCATTACTATTATATATATTTGTATCTCTTTCAATTGGACGTGGCATTAATCTCCCTTCTTTGGCATACATTCAGGACACAAGACAGATATGTTTACTAACATGTCATTAGAATTATCAAACACTTTTTTACACTTAGTACATTTAATAGACCAATCAATACTCATTATAACTTCACCCTTATTTTTAACATCTATTAAAGGTTCATTCTCTATGTCATGTTTACCTACAACAGCAGTCACAAAGTCTGCTGGAGGTCCAGACACTATAGGAATATTTACTTCTTTAGGATTCTGAGAATTCTCATCATACGCAATAGCTTTTATAACATCATCCTCAGTTATTAACTCTTCAACAGGTTTACAATGATATGGAGGTCTACCCTCCTTCTTCGGTAGAGTTATCCTAGTAGTGTCGTCCTTGTTCTCTTCACCTTTTGCATAAACAGTTGTTGATTCTTTCCACTCACCACACCAGTCATTCTCTCTTACGGGTGGCCATGCTCCATTGTTATCTAAAGGGGGATACCTACGACATTCATAAGTATTAGCCCATCCAAAAATATAGAACTCACAACTTTTACAACTTGGTAGATCGTGTTCTTTCATTTCAACAACCTCTCTAATGCTTCTTTCCAAACATCCACCATATGTAAGATACCAAAAATGATAAAAGGCGATATAAGAAATCCTAAAGCAGCTATTAATATTGTTGTTTGCCACCAGTTCATTTAGTTCTCCCTATTTACCTTTTGTATAAATTGAAGCATGAGGATCAAGCATCTGATTAATAAGGTATTGAATTAACTTCAACTCCTTCGACTCTAAGATTACATCCTGCATAGTAGGAGCAACTCCAGAAATTGTCTGAAGAATATCAGAAATTTGTGTTGCCTGCTCTTTCACCAGCCGAGTAGCTTCTTTATGCAAGAAACTTTTCTTTTCATTGGATTCTCTAACTTTATTAATTGACACTGGATCATTCATTTAATCCGCCCTTTCCGCTTTTAGAGGTACACACTATATCTTATCAAAACTTGTACGTGCCCAACCGATTTTAGCCTACTCAGTTTCTCCTTTCGTGTTGAAGGGTTAAAAATTTATATAATGTGTACCTCTAAAAGCTCTTTCTATATGTAAGATACTTTAAACTGTTTATCGATCATTATATAGATCCTCCTCTTCCAGCAACGTGGTTGTAATCAACACAGACATCCAAACAATTCTTACTACAAATAGAATCTTCTGCTGGAATATGATTTTCTACCCACTCTAGTCTTTCAGCTCGCATATTAGGTCCTACCTCACCTATAGGATCACCGCCTTCTCTTAAGTAGATAATACAAGGAAAATGTTCATCTTTAATAACAGCCATATCATCTAGAGCTAACCTACACCTAGTCTTATCATCTTTCTCAATACCTCGAACATGTCTTCCATTTCTTATATTATTAATTCGATACTTGAGTATTGGAAAACTATTCAACCCTTCCAGATCGGCAAGCATTGTCAAAGCCTTATTATATTGAGCTGAAGGTATTACTCGAATATCTGATACTCCCAAACCTACAGCAAATCTAACGGCATCTAAACATTCATTAACATTATCTTCTGTAAATACCATTCCTACGGTGCAGTATGTTAACTTACTTATTCTCGCAATATTACTTATAACCTTATCCCAGACTCCAGAAATACCACCATTCATCTTCTGACCTGTAGCGCAACAACCGCCATCTAAAGATACTGAAAAATCATCAACTCCAGCTTCTATTAACTCCTTGTAGAGTTCCCAATCAGCAGAACCATTAGTAGAGATAGCACAACGCTCAACTCCTCCGTCTTTGGCCTGAGCTACTAACTTAACAAGATTTTTATATAGAGTAGGCTCACCTCCAGAGAATCTAATGTTTCTAAGATTATCGTCCGTCCAAAGCTTTACTATTCGAGAAGCTTCAGAGAAAGGCATCGTGCCCTCGTAGCCCTCTCTAGCTCCACGACAATAAGGACACTTAAAATTACAAGCATCCGTGAGGAGAAGCTCACAACGCTCTAAGCGAGTTGAAGCAGACACTCTAGCTGCTCGATCATTCGATAAAGTATAGAAACCTATGTCTGCTAAGTCTTTCATCGTACCACTTCAATATGTAGAGAATCAAATACTTCACCTAGTTCCTGCTGCACCTTTTCCAATGTATTCACTAGAGTAAGCTTCTCAGAATTTAACTTAGTAACTGAACGCTTAAGTGAATCGCAGTCTTCGATAAACCTGTCTCGTTCCTTCTCTGCTTCTTTCTTCGCTGCTAGGGCGGTATTGAACCTACCCGTTAACTCGATAAGTTCATCTTCCTTACCATCCCTTTGCTGGCGCAGACCAGGAATGCAAGGAAGTTCATCATTGGTTTTGTCTTTCATTTCATCACACCAATAATAACTCTTTGAGAGAGTATCCTTATTTCCAAACCCTATCCTTTTAAAATATGGGCATTCTTCGCTACACTCTGGCTCACCCTTCACTATTTTTGGATTTATCTTGTTCATTATTCATCTCCCTCCCCTTCGAACAGACCACGCCATTTTCTCTTTTTGGCATAGGCTTTTTTTAATTCTATTAGCCGTATATCACCCTTGGTTGTGAAAACACTGTTACATATTATTTCCATCCTGGCTTCATTAGCCCTAGCTCGCCAGTAGCACACATCACAGAGGTCCAAGTCCTCACCAGGCACCCTGTCATGAAGATGCGGATTTATCGCAAAGCTTCCACATATTTTACAGGACTTCATTACTCAACTCCCTTCATTAAAAATTCCAACCTACACTTAATATGTAACCCACCTTTAAGCACCTGTCAATATACCAAAGTGATTTTATTCATTACCCTCCCGCGAATATCTGTAGTCCTTCAAGGGGCAGAATTCCGCGAATCCAAAGAACTCTGTACTGGCTGCTGTATAACTCGGTATCTCTTTAGGCTCCTCGAACGAAGAATGCCCACACTTCTCAACATTGGGATCATAAGCAGGACACTCGCAACATCCTTCTATCACAAAACTTTCACTAAACTTTTTTAACCGACCCACGTTGTATTTCTCCTTTAACCTTAACCTATAACTTTCTTATACTCAGCCTCGTAGACCTGGAGAAGAAGGTTACGCATCGATGGAACAAGCTGGGGTTCTGTAGCCCGATCAGTAACACTAGCCCAATCACTAAACTTACTTCCTAGACTAAAGCACCCTTCACCCATAGCGATTAAGGGACATTTACACTCCACCCCACCAGATCTATAACAATAATTATCTCCGCCTGAATACAAGACACACAAACCACAAAGCTTAGTATCTGAACCTTCGTTCATACTTACTTCTCGGGACCACTTAGCTACACTAAGAGCAAGCGCCACCAAAGGTTTATATTTCTCTGGTGTATATCCGATAGCCCACTGAACATCATTGTATTTAACTAACCGAATCCAAGGCTCCCATTCTTTTTTGTTATACTTCATCACTTCACTTCCTTCCATATTGGAAAATTACCAGTACAATACCCATTTTCAATGAAATCTTTAATAGTAGGTGAAATGAAGAGCTTCTCAGTACCCCGAGTAATAGCTACATAGAGCAAATTCATTTCACTAGAGTTAATAATCCCTGCACCAGGATCATCCTTATGTGCCTCAATCATTCCTGAAAAATCAGGAGCTAATTGAACCACTGGAAATTCTAAACCCTTGGCTTTATGTCCTGTTGTATAAGTTAAGTCGGAATACTGAGCGCCTACATCTCTTTTTTTAACTTCTTTAATAATATTAGGTATCCTCGATCCATACTCATCAACCAGTTGAATAGCACTCTCTAATTCATAACTATGAACCTTCCCCGAGTATTCTATAAGCTCTTCATAACTCTTGAAAGACTTAATGAGAGAATCCTTGGCCATATCTGGCTCATCATTATAAACATGATATACATCGAGAACCGATTGAAATCTATAGTTAGTATGATCTCCACCGACAAAGCCAAAGGTCCTTTCGCCATTCCCACACTCGGAAGCAGCAGATCTGAAGATAAAGTTATTACCCCTGGCTATTATAGTCGGGCTCTCAGGATACCCTGTTGTATGTATTTCTGTGCTCAACGACTCCAGGCCGCTCACCGCTCTCTTCTCACCCAAGAACCTTTGCAGGAGGGTAGTTGCTAGTTTGGCGACCTCTGGGCCGAACCTGAAGCTCTTGGAGAGATACAAGCTCTCGGCATCTTCAACCTTACTTAAGGCATCTATACTTCCTCGCCATTCATAGATAGCTTGAAAAGGATCGCCTACAACAATTTTTCTACACTTCTGCTTCTTCATAATGTCCCAGACACAAGGAGTAGTATCCTGAGCTTCATCGAGCATAATATAGTCAAAATCTAACACTGGCTCTGATAGTTGATATAACTTTAAGTACCCATCGTGAGTCATTGGTAAAGACTTCGATTGCATACTCTTCATATCCTCCCATACTCTCTTAGCCATCTGGATAAGTGGAGGAGGTCTCAGAGCCCCTTCATAATAATCGAGAATATCCTGAGTAAAATGAGCTTCAGTAATATCTCTATCAGGAGATGATAAGAACTTTTTTAGTATAGTATCAACAAAGTTTGCTACAACTATATTATTCCACAAGCCTAATAGTTTAGAAATCCTCCAAAGAGGTACACTAAACTGGAAGAGCCCAGCCTTCTGATACTTCGCACCGAAGACTCTATAAGCTAAAGAATGAGTAGTTCGACTCATTACATTAGAAGGCATCTTCCTCTCGGCTTCGAGCTGTATAGCCTTGTTAAAAGCTACGTATAAAATTCTATTAGTTGAGCGAGCTTCAGCATACTTCTCTAAGGTGAAGGTCTTCCCCGTACCAGCGAAAGCTGTAACGAGGAGAGATCCACCTTCTGGAGGAGTAGCGTCAATTATCGCTTGTTGTTCATCTGTTAATTTCATAAACTTAACTTTCTTTTGAGTATCTAGGTATAAACTTTTTACATAAAGAATGTTACAACCCACCCAACAAATAAAAATAATGCAGGTTGAATAATCATGTGTATAATACGTACTTCCGTCTTAGTTAAATTATCAGAAAGCTCAACACTTTCATCCCAATTACCCCAATTGAATTGTTGAGTCAAAAACGAAATGATTAAATCTATACCCACTGCTTCTGTTAAAGTAATCTGTCTAATGTCCCACGGAGAAGAAACAAACCAACTCCAAAGAATTTGTAAAACAAAACCACCCCAAACAATAACTACAGCACCCAAAAATAAAATACCTAGCCCTTTTAGAAATTTATTCATTATGTTTCCCTTACCTTATCTTTCGTTATGGCTTAATAGCGTCTACTGCCTTAAGCTGCATTAGGTGTATCTCATCACCCCATCGCTGCAGTGAACCCTTGTAGATAATTCCATTATCTGGATTTTTCTTTAATAGATACCAAACATGGGCACCGCCGAAATCATTGTAGCCCCAGAAGCCAAACCGGTATCCTTCATAGCCAATGATTTCATAGTTCAATTCCTGAAATCTTATTTCAGAGCGCTCTTTTACATAATTCAGGTTGCCGGAAGACCCAATTCCAAGCCATATAATAATTCCCACAACTATACACGCAATGGCTAAAGCTATAAAAAGATCATTCCATTCATGCCACCATCTTGATATTACATTTTTCATTTCCTTTTCCTCCTATTGAATCCTTGATAATTTACGTTGTCGGTCTTCCTGCTATTATTGATTCTAAAAAAATCATCTCGCCATCTTCTTTAATCGTCTTCATCTCATTCTCCTTTTTGTTGTTTATCTTCCTTTGTTGTTCATCTGTTAGTTTCATTTTTTATCCTCATATCCTTTAATATACTTTGCCTTCACAAAACTTCACTGAACCACACCTTTACCAAACGTAGCTCTACCTCACTTTACCCAAACATTACCGTGCAGAACTTCACCTCACCAAGACAGTACGAGACATAACCGCACTTTACCCTTACTCTACCTCACCTCACGTTACAGAGACCAAAACTTGACACCACATAACTCTACCAACACCACACATCACGTTACCGGACTTTACCATCACAAAACTTCACTCAACCTGGACCATACTCCACAAAACTATACCTCCACATCACGTTACCAGACTCAACCTGGACCTCACTTCACAGTACTTTACCGTTACCGTACGTGACTTTACCGCCACATCACCCGACAGTACTCTACCAAGACTTCACTTCACATAACCAGAACAGGACTACACTAGGCAATACCCTCACTGAACCATACCGTACCGATACGAAACCAAAACATAACTCTACCGTACGAAACCAAAACATAACTTTACCCTAACTTTACCAAACTTTACCTTAACTTCGCTCTTCCCAGGTAAAAGTACCCTTTCCCGAATTCCTCCACTGAAGAAGTCCATTTAAAGCTCCATAATCTAGAGCTTTTGGTATCAAATCAAATAATTCTGGTTGACGACAATGGACTTCAAATTCAAATTCAGTCCCTTCAGGAATTGTCTCACTAGTAGCTAGAGCTATCCTTGGACCTTGTTGAGTCTCTGCTCTTAAAGGTCTTGTACAAAGACCCATGTCCTTCCCTTCAGGTAGCCTCAACTTTATCTTTCGGGGAGTAACAAAGATAAAGTTATCTACAAGACGCTTATAAGTCCACTTACTAAACTTATATTCCTTCGTCCCTACCTTAATATAAAGATCTTGAAACTCTACTTCACCACCTAAGAAATCCTTGATATGACCCCTCACCTGATAATCATAAATAAAAGGATCGCCGTCTTCATCCCGTGGAAAAACAGTCAAAGACTTCTCAATAAGCTCTGCGGCAGAAAGAGCAGCCATCTCCTCCTTAATCTTATTCTTGTCTGCACTCTTGCTGGCAATAAATTTCTCATGCACTTCAGGATCTGCAGCAGCAGTTCCCAACATCTCCCTAATTAACTTACATTTCGCTTTTACAGTTTTCATATCCTTTACCTTTCTTTTGGTTATTGACAACCTTAACTTTCTTTGTATAAACTACCCCTCAGATCCTCTATCCACTTATTCCGCTCTTCAATCCTAGCAACTTCTTCAGTATAATTTTCTGAATGATATTTAATATCCTCTTTAGCATTTTTAATTTTTAGTTTTAACCACTCGGCACCGCTCGAAGGTTCCGAAGAAGGTTTATCGGGTTCATAACTACAATCAAAACTGATAGACTGAGTAATCTGCTCAATCATAAATTGCTTAAGTCCTCGATGATCCTCCGTTGGAGGAGTCCAATCTCGAACCTTTGCTAGCATAGATTCATAACCTTCTTTTTGTTTCTTGTTCTCTATTAATCGCTCCTCATAATAAGCCATAGCTTCTTTCCACTCGGCCTTTGCTTCAATAGCCCCTTGTTCATTACTCATCTTTAACAAGGATTCTAGTCGAACCTCTTCCTTTTCTAACTCATCTTTATGATAACTCGAAGGTTCCAAACGCTTCGGTATTGGTTTATCAAAAGAATCCTCCTTCATATTGATAAGCGCTCCGAAAGCCCTGGCGCAGATCAAAACAAAATCGTCAAACGAAACTCCCTTGTTAATATAATCTGTGTATCCTGATGGCATTGTTTTATTCTCCTCTTTGTTGTTTGTCTGTAAATTACTTTATGAGGATTTCCCTCTACTCCTCTAGCCAATATCTACTGGCACATCATCTGTAATCTCAACTCCCTTGTTAAACATGATCATCTGGCCTCCAGCCTCACCGAACCTCTTTGCCATCTTACATAAAGCCCTGGACTTAATGGAGTCCGAGCTTTCGTTGTCCGAAGCGTTCAGTTTATAAATTATCAGCTCCCGAGCTACCTTGATTTCTACTGTTACTAATCTCATTACTTCCCCTAACTATAAAGTATTCCAGTTGCAATCAGGCCCGAACCTAAAAAAGTTAGAATACTCACTAGAATTGGTACCTCTACTTTATGAGGAGACATAACCTTAGCTACTTCAGGAAGAAGCCAACCGAATATCATTACACCTGCGATTATACAAATTTTCATTTTACTTCTCCTCAGTCTGATTATAAGACCCCCACCATGCATCATTCTCTTTCTCTTGAAGAACTAAAGCTTCTTCAACGGTTCCAACATGATAGTAGTTAGTTAAAACACCCTCAAAACAGGAATCGCAGAAATGGGCATCCTCAATACTGGAGTGCGTGTTGTTCGCTGGCCTTTGATCACAGTATTCACACTTCATTTTACTTCTCCTTATCCTCTCTCGGAGGAAACTTGATAAATGCATAAGGCTTCCTACCAGTATATCGTACATTAAGATCCTCAAGAGCTTCACCTAAATAGCATGCAGCCATTATCCAAGGTTGCGCTTCTGGTACATCGTAGGCATCATCCTCACCCCATTCTTCCTCCAGATGCTTCTTCATACTCTCCAGAACTGCACAAGCCTTAGAGAGGACCTTGGCATCTTTCTGGGAAAGATGTAACTGAGACTCAAGAGGTCTGTCTAATAAAGGCATACTTATATCTTCCCATCTCATTATCGCCTACCTTCCATTTACATCAATTATTTTTTCCGCCGCCTCTTTTGCAGTGTACCGGTTCTCTGCTACACCCCACGTACCAAGTTCGAAACAATCTGCGCCGTGTCTCGAAACTATCACGCCCCATTTGCTGCCAGTGTGCCCGATTTTCATTTCACTGATTTCGTTTATTATTGTTTCTTTTTTCATCTCATTCCCCTTTGTTTGTGTTGCGCATCTCATACTCAATATGTAACCCACCATCAGACACCTGTCAATATACTCAGGTGAAATAAATGCATTTAGTTTAAATTAAGTGGGATACTGTAGGATGATGTGGGTGTAGTGTTTAGTTGAAGATTAAGCGTCGTCTGCATGCTTCTCTTCAGCAGCTAAAAAGTGAAGATTAACTTCATTCATGTCATATACTATTGATGAACCTCCTTCAACGTGTACGCATACATGAATATCTGTTTTAGACCCTTGATGTACATCTAATTCAACTGCAGTAATCTTCTTTCCCGCAAGAGCTTCATGCATCCTAGCTACATCTTCGGCTAAAGAATCAATTCTAGACATTACACCTCGTTGCGGAGCATATACCTCACCTGAACCATAACAAATAAAACAATCCCATCGAGGTTTTATGTATTTCGCACATCTTGGACATTCTATAACAAAGTCAATTTTATCTTTAGTCATTTAGCTCTTCCTTCCTCGCAGAAGGATCTAACACAATGATGACAAATGTGTTTAGGAAATTTCATTACTTAAACCTTAACTTATGTTTACTTTTCTTCTTAGCTTCTTTAATCTCATACACTATCAGCCAGCCAATAAGGAATGCTGAGAAAGCTAAAACTAACATTAAAAATGGTGTTAAAGGATTCATAGGTATTCCTCATCCTTGTTAATATCTTCAGGTTCTAATTCTTTCCACTCGGATAGTTCATTTTCACAGTTGTCACCAAATATTAAACTATGGTTCCGATGTTTATATAAAAATTTCTCAAGAGCTTCTATATAAACATCACCTCGATAAATATGTCTTCTCTGGCCTATCCATAAATGAACCTGGCAATCTTTACATCCTATTGAATATGTTTGGCTCATTGGTTCTCCTCCACATCCTCAAAACTCTTTAACTGCTCCTGGAGCCATTGTTTTATTTTCTTTCTAGGTTCAAATTTATCAAGGTCAAAGTCAACTACTGTTAACGTAGCTCCAGGTATAGAAAGAATTTCTTCTTCATCGAATTCATCAAATATTGAAAATGTAACAAGTCGAAATAAATAAGGATCAGTAACAGTAACTCTCAGAAGAAGCTCCCTGCCTTCCTTTATAAACATTATTTTGGCATCTTTTTGCTCTTTTTCATCCTTACTGACTAACATCTTTTTTACTCTATCAACACGCTCTTTGACCCACGGTATCTCGTGATAGTCTTTATTTTTCATCTACTTTCTCCTTGCACACACATTTCTCTATATGTTCGAGTTGTTGAAGAACATCTCGATGACGCTCTTTGTTTTCACAACTATTAATCAGAACTCCAGATAAGATAAACCCAAAAAATAAGAAAAGCATACTCTGATTAAAATCAACTATCTTTCTTATTTTTTCTAGTTCAGCAGACATCTTTTAAACCTTACTCCCCATCTCCCTCTCCCGACTGTAACTATTTTAATCAGCCACCATTCTCCAACCATCTGGAACATACTCTCGTTGCCTCTTCACTTCCCACTCTCCTGGAGGAAGAACAACTGTACTATGCTCCTGATGATCAATAGCACATTCCCTCATAGCGTTAATGTATGCCATTCCAGCAGCAATTAACAAAGCTGCCTGCTGTCCTGGTCTAATCCTATGAGTATGCCCAGTAGCTTCACCTCTAGCTATTATGCCGGTTTTATCCTCTTTAGCTTCTTGAGGAATTTCATCCGTTTTTACAAACAATAAATCGCCTTGTCGTATCATTTTAACTCTCCTGTGTTGGTTGATAGGTATCTTCTTCTACTCCAAATGTCCATGCAACCGCGCTAGTTGCTGTATTTATTTCTGGGGGCACCCTAAGAGCATACCTTCTATCTGTGCTGGGATCTATAACTTTAACAAACCTAGCTACATCATCACCATCATCTATGTTAGAAGTTTCGATTAATTCTCCCTTCTCATCAGTATGTATTGTTTTACATTCAAGAGTATTTAATACTCTATCCCATCCTATTATTTCACATAAAGCCCTTCTCTGCTCCTGGTTTTCCCATTCTAATGCTTTACTAGGATCTAGATCCTCCGGATTTTCTATCCACTCAGAAGGAACTCTTACACCATGCCAAGAATAAATTGCAAAGTCACTCGGATATTTCAAAGCCGGACCATTTTCGCAATGTAATCTAAATTCATCATCTCGTACTAATATAGTTGGAAATGGTGTTAATATAACAGCATTCTCAAAAGGCCACCACCAACCAGAATGTTTAGAAAGCTCCATTAGTCCATTAAGTTTATTACAACATTCTAAGTGTAGCTCATTTTTAAAGAAATCATAGAATGATAACCAACTAGAATCCTGTAAACCATAACCACATTTATAAACTTGATCCTCTACTTGATCCCTTACTTGATTCCCTACTTGATTCCTTACTTGATTCCTTACTTGATTCCATACTTGATCCCTTACTTGATTCCCTACTTGATTCCATACTTGATCCCTTACTTGATTCCCTACTTGATTCCTTACTTGATTCCCTACTTGATTCCCTACTTGATCCCTTACTTGATTCCTTACTTGATTCCATACTTGATCCCTTACTTGATTCCCTACTTGATTCCTTACTTGATTCCCTACTTGATTCCCTACTTGATCCCTTACTTGATTCCCTACTTGATTCCATACTTGATTCCCTACTTGATTCCCTACTTGATTCCCTACTTGATTCCATACTTGATCCTCTACTTGATTCCATACTTGATTCCCTACTTGATTTAATAAATAAGATCCGATGCAACCTTCTAAAGGACTACCTAAATTAATAAATATCTCAGGTTCCTTCATTCCAACACATTTATATACTTCAATTGCTGCCTGCTTAGCTAATTTGAAATCAAAAGATTCAGATGTTTGAAGTCCTATTTTTAACCATTTATCCCGATACTCAGGAAACTTAGCTATTTGCTCTTCTGTTAATTTTTCAATCTTCATTTTTAGATTCCTCCTAAATGCCACCTACCACAATATCTACATTTATAAGCTTCAACTTCATGATCGAGAGTTCCTCTCTTTCTCATCTCTATATAAGCTTTCTCGGCAGCTAACCTTGTCCGATACCAAATCTTCCTCTTGCATGACCACTCCTCATCTGAAGGCCACTCAATAGTAAAATTACCTCGAAGCTTATTTAGAAGCCAGTTGAACATTAGTTAACCTTATTCCTTAATTACACTTATAGCTATTCTTTGAAGACGCTGTGCTTCTTCTTCAACTCTACTTCTAGGCCAATCTCTTAAAGTATCCCCAACATGACTTGTATCAAAGCCTACCCACCAAAAACCCTTATCACCATTTTCAAAACCACTGTATGTAAGGCCGCCATGAATATCCACATCATATTCATTTTCTATATCCATATAATACTTTTCATACCAAGGATGCTCTTTAGGAACTCCTATATAACCATTACCCCAACCCATATCAAAACCCACTAGAATATTAAGATTTTCCGATTCTTTTCTCATAGGTGAAAGTTTTACCTTTGTTCTAATTTCCATCTTTACCTCTTAACCTGCATTGAAAGATCCAAGAATAACTCCTGGTTTCTTTATATCTCCGTATGCTTCACCGAGATACTTGGCTGTAACTTTATCTGGAGAAGAAGCCCAGGTATCTGAATTCCTGGAAGACCAGGCATCACTACCATAAGGGTGAATAGATTTAGCCTGCTCCTCGGTCTCTGCTGCGACTACAGCAGAATCAAAAGTGTCATAATCATCGTTCTCATCCTGAAATATTAACCAAAGTTTCATTTCTCTACTCCCTATTAATCCCAATAGCTATCACTATACTACTGAGTATCTCCCATTGCTTCTTAGGTTCTAAAGAATTCAAAAAGAACTCCATCTCCCTCGACCAGGGTATAACTATACCCAAAGATACAAAAGGCTTCCCATTAATTAATACTAAAGGAAATTCATTACTGCCTATAGTTTCATAACCTATAAGCTCACCTACCTCGAATTGCTCATTCTCATTACTTCGAACTATAACCTTAGTAGATTCGAATTGAATTTTCCATTCTTCGAATTTAGTCATCAGCTATCCCTCTACTACTTTAGGACTAAACTCCTCCACTGACCCAAGTTTTCTTAAAAACTTTTTATAGCCTTCCATAAAACTCTCCATCTCCTCAAATTTCTCAAGCTTCCTCTGGAGGCTCTCATTCTCGGTTAGGATCTTAGTGTATTCTGAAAGCATAATATATTTTTCTACATAACGATCAACTCCAGCAGTGAGAGACACTTCAACTATTCTATTAAAATCTATAGCTAACCTAGTTGGATTTGCCTCAATTTTTTTCTGTTGTTTTGCCTCCATAGAATTCCACCTATCATCAGGTACTTCAATTTTCTCAACATTAGGAAGATCTGGTTGCGGGTTTTTCTTCTTCCTCTTCATAATAACATCATACTCCTCGCGGCCTACTGCTTTCACTATTCGAACATCCCATGAACGAGACCCCATATCTCTCTTAAACTTTGAATTTAGCTTTTCAGCTTCAGTTTCACTAGTTAATTGATGATTCCACAGTCTCACCAGTTCTCGATGCTCATCTTCTGTCCAAGTTCCTTTACTTCTCTCAGCCATTGTCTTTCTCCTTTTAAAGTTTACTTATCTCGTAGTTCAATGCTCCATTGAATAAAGCCATGCTTATATTCTCCGCAGCCTTCTTATCCACACAGTAAATTACCATCTCGAAATCATTGTCATCAGATATAACTATAACGTTATAAGCTATAGAACCATCACTCAGCTTTTCTTCTTTGATTGATACTTGATTTTTAGACATTGGATTTCTCCTTCTTATACTTCAGACCTCTCCGTAGACACCCACAAGATTGTGCAGTACCTCGCTTTAAATTAATCCCATAAACTACAGTTAGCTCTCCGCAATCACACCGACAAAGCCACTTCCTATTCTTATGTTTATCTCTTACTGGCCACAATTCTAAAACTTCCAACCTACCAAATCTCTTACCTGTAAGATCTATTAACTGTAACTCCTTAACTCTTTCTGCATGTAAACATCCACAACTTTTTGTTACACCATAGTTTAAACTTGATCCCTGAACAGTAACTTCCTTTCCACAATCACACCTACATAACCATTGAGGATAGATGTCTTTCAACCTTTTAGATTGAAGCTCAAGAACTATTAGTTTACCAAATCTCATACCCACTAAACTTTTTACCTTATCCTGCCACCGACAACGTGGAATATCTCTCTTAAGCCTTTGTTGCTGCACTGCCTGGTGGGATACTCCAAGCTTCTTAGCTAGTTTCCTGTCAGTAACCCTCCCAAGAGGCTGTTCATCCCAATTAATCTTACCCATCAGAATTTCCCCACTGTCTCATATTTTCTTCATGCTTCTTCTTCAATATCTTATCTAAGATACCCTTGAAGATAACAGCTATCTCATAAGGAGTTCCCTCTAAACAACCACCATGAGAATCGTGATAGTTAACATCCGCCTCTATCATCTCAGCTATGTATAGAAGCTCCTCATGAAGTTCACAATCTGCCTGTAAATCAAACTCTGTGCCATCACTGGCTACACATACCGTTTTATGTTTAATTTTCATTTTACTACCTCCTCTATTGTGGACAAGACAGGATTCGAACCTGCTTTCTTCTAAAAAATGGCCTCTCTGTGTCCCTTCACAGTTAAGACGGCAGTAGGATTCGAACCTACACACGCGGAACCACCAGGGACAGGAATTGAACCTGTAACGGGGTGCGACCCATACCATTTCCGTCAAGAGGCCTGTGGACAAGATGGGACTCGAACCCACATCTACTTAAGCTGATATATTTACAGATTGCATGGTTACCCATGTCATTCAGCCGCAGTGTCTGCCAAAATTGGATCTGGACTAGCCATCACGCTTTAAAGACTATTGTCTTCGTATCCAGTATTGTAGATGGTCCAATCATTCCACCACTTGCCCATATATAAATTACTTTCTCCTCCCTAAATATAATCCTTAGGCTTCACCTGTTGAACTGCACTGAGTAGTTCAAGTTCTGTCGTTCCAAAGATTCTCAATGAATGATGATCATATTGTCCATTATTCAACAAACGCATTCTACCAACTTCATTACCTGGAAGATGCCAGTACCCATATTTGTAACCTTCAGATTGCTCAAATACTACATCAGGCTCTCGAAGCTTCTCATTGAACTCTGTTTGCTCTCTACGTCTATCTTCAGCCGCCTTTTGAGCAACTTCAGCCCAACCCTCTAATTGATCTTCTACCTTTGATTTCATCTTAGTCTCCCTCTCTAGTATTACATGATGCTTCTCATCTAAAAGAGCAGATTTGCGCTCATCTAATGGTCGGCCTCCCCATGTCCTACGTTTACTTCTGAAAAAAACACAACTCTCATCTGGTTTCATCATTTTTATTACCATAACATCAGGATCATCTAATTCCCATTTGTGGAATTGAACAGCCTCTTCTCGAATCCTACGATTATGGTCCTCATCTCCGCAGGCACCTATTCTTGGATCTCCTATAGAAATCCAGGATACACAATGTTTACACTTACGCTTCTTGCGGCCATAGGCGACTATAGAACCGTCTTCGTTTACTTCCTTAGTGAGTACATCATGATCCTTATAAAACTCCTCCAGCGCCTCATGAGAGGTGTCCAAGAGCTGCTCTTCCTCTACCTCAACAGGATAACCAAAAAGTGTTTTAGTCTTGGATGTCATCTAGCTTACCTTTTAAATCAAAATTGATCTCTGGATACTCCCTACGAATTGTGTTTTCAAGCTTGTGCCAGTCTACAACTGCACATGAGAAAAGAGCCTCTCTTAATACTACCGCTGCCGGTTTATTCTCAACTCCAATACCCCCTAGAATCATTCCAGAAATAAACGTCTGTATTTGCGCAACTGTCATTCCCTGCTCATTTTGGTCAATCCAATTATGAATAGCAGTATGCGCCTCTTTAAGAGTTGTTCCACATCTTTCCCTATAGAGCTTTATGGCATCCGCTCTATAACCAGCTTTGATTTCTTTTATCTCTGCTTCTACTAAAACAGGCATAAGGTGCATTTCGTTTGTCATTTTACTTCTCCTTGTATTCAAATCAATTTGTTGAATAACTATTTACATGCTTCTCTCGGGCTTGACCCTCACCTATAACTCGAAGATTCATTTCTTTGAGTTCAGGATAATCAACACGAGCTTTTCTCAGTACCTCTAGAATTCCCCCTACATAAATGTCTACAAAAACATTCTCTTCCGAAGTCCAAATTGAATTATAGAGATTCTGTTTTTTCATTTCCTTAGCTCCTTGTGTTTCGCATCTCATACTCAGAATATAAGACACCTTTCAGCACCTGTCAATATACCGAGGTGAAATAAGTGAATTTAGATTAAATTAAGTGGGATAGTGTAGGGAAAGGTGAGTTTGTACTAATTTCCTTCAAAGTTCATCTACATTCCAGGGTGTTGAAGTAATTCCAGAGAGGAAATCTAGAAATTGATCGCTTAATTCTTCTTCGTCCTCGTCATAAAATAGATCTGTCTCTTGCCGCAAAAGCGTAACTGAAATTCGATCTACTATTTGAGGAGAATGTACCCGCACAAAATCTTCGGGGCCATCCTCTATATTTCCACGTAATACCACTAGTTCTGGAGTATTTCCCTGATCCTCCAACTCAGATGCATAGCTTTCCATTGGATCATACATATTACGAACAGCATTCATAACTCCATTAAAAGCCCATACACCCCCAGACACCTCAATATCATGAGTGTAACCCATGGATTCATATCCTTCTATATCAGAACCTTTTGGCTGAAATCTGAATGCATAACCTTTGTTTTCGTAATCCATCAGTTTGTACGTTATTTGTAATACCTGATCTTCAGTTAAAGTTTCCTGTTGCTCATACTCTTGAGCTAACCTACTGAATCCTGCATCTGGTATTCCTAGTTTTATTATAGAACTCCTTCTTTCCGAGCTTCTTCTAATACTCTCGCACCCTGCTCCCGAGGATACTTTTCACCTACTGTTAATATAACATCAACGACTGCACAGCCCTTGTCTGTCATTTTTTTAATATCATTCATAATGTCTACAAAGCCAGAATCACCTATCACCAACTCAGGATCATCTTTTTTAAGGCCACTATTTAAGTCAACCTCGTCAGAAGGCCCTTTTACAGGGTCATGAAACGACTGAACATCAGGATACGTGCTGGTATCAGGGATTTGAGCATATCTCGAACTGACCTTAACAGTTTTAAGTTGACTGGAATTTTTTTCAAGGTGTTTAAACTCAGGAAGAACTTCCACAGCCCCCTCCTTGGCCTTGGGGGGAGGGTTGGCAACCCTTGTTCGGGTCGAGGGAGCCGTGGAAGGACAAGACCTTTTTGCTTTCTTTATATCATCTTCATATTCATCATCTTCTAACAACTGAGGATTGTGGCTGCATTTCTCCTCGTGAGCTTCCATCTCCGAAACACTAAAACAAAAATAATCACAGAATGAGCAGAAATATACTACACCTTTTATCATTGCTTTCTTATAGCTCTCTGTATCTTCTTCTTCATACTCATCATCATACTGAGCTGTCCTGAATTCTGGTAATATTTTCATTTCCTTAGCTTTCTTGGCATTTTTGGCCCTCTTTACTATACACTTACCTACCATCCGAGCAAACATTGGAGGCATGCTCATATCATCAGGCATCTCCATATGAGATAATATAAAATTGGTCATCTCCTCTACTGCCGCTGTTAAACCTTGCATATCTTTTCGCCTGGTAAAAGCTTTCATATCAATAACAATAGATTCAATCTCATCCCAGTCTACATCATCATCTTCATATTGAGCCCTCTTAGCTGCTGTCTGTGCCATCTCAGGCATTTCAGGCATGGAGGTGCCACTCGTGCTCGGAGAAGTGATACTATATGATGTTTGAAGCTCAGTGTCCTCTACAGTTTCTACCGCTGGAACAGGCTGTCCTTGCTGCTCAGCGGGCATCAAAACCTTATTAGTAGTTCCCTCGGGATCATCTACTACTATAAACTCCGCTCCAGTATTATTAAATACTGACTGGCCTACCTGGAGCTGATTGGGGTCAATCTGCTCCTGGGCAGTCTTGGCATACTCATCGGCTATACTCATGAATACTGAAGAAATGGCAGTCCTCCTTGCTCCACTGGCTCTCTTTACGTTTGATAATATTGAATCAAATTCCATGCGATGACCTCTTTATATTGGATAAGGTTGAATTAAATAGGAACAAGGGACTTGAACTATCCTGATAAAAATCAAACATAGCGGCCCTTTTCTTGCTTCATAGATAATAGTTTCACCCCAATAAAATTAGAGCCAGAGCTTACATCTCCACAAGCGTTTATACTCTCTGTGTAACTCACAGCGAGTTGTTTCAAATTAATAGCAGCATTCAGATCTCTATCTAGTTCTAGTCCACAAGAAGAACACTTATAAACACGATCTGATAATTTCAAATCATGTTTAATAGTTCCACAACAAGAACACATCTTAGAACTGGGATAAAATCTATCTGCTTTAAATACAATGGAACCATTCCATTTAGATTTGTATTCAATTTGTCTAAGGAATTCAGACATAGAAGCATCTGAGATTGACTTAGATAATTTTCTATTTCTTAACATCCCACTTACATTAAGATCCTCTATACATATAGTACCTGCACTCTTGGTTATCGCAGTACTGGCCTTGTGCAAGGCATCTTTGCGGATATTAGAAACTTTATAATGTTGTTTAGCTAGTTTAAAAACTGCTTTCTTTCTATTGTTAGAACCTTTTTTCTTACGGGATACTGATTTTTGTAAGAGTCTAAGCCTTTTTTCATTCTTCTTTAGTGCTTTAGGGTTTTCAAAAACTTCTCCGTCAGAAGTAATAGCAAGAGATTTTATGCCGACATCAATACCTATAATATTAGGACTATCAGAAGGTATTGGATTTATAAGTGTATCAATAGAAATTGATACGAACCACATATCTGCTACCCTACTCACAGTAGCAGATAATATCTTCCCTTCAAAACGAAGTTCTTGGGCCATTTTGACCCATCCTAACTTCGGAATATAAAAACGATCACCTCTCTCTTTAATGTGAGAAGAACCTAAATAAAAAGAATCCTTGCACTTTCCTTTTTTCTTAAAACGGGGAGCTTGATTCCCCAACTTAGGGTTCCACCACTTTTTCAAAGACTCAAATGCATCGTGAACAGCTTTTTGGGAGGCCCACTTAGAAACATCATACATCCAAGGAAATTCTTCTCGCTTAATAGCATTCAGTCTTTTAGAAAGATCATACCCCGAGGTCTTAACCCCCTCTTCATAAAGTCTACGAGATTCAGACAAAGCCCAATTATAAGCAAATCTCTTAACTCCACAGGCATTCCTAAAATAAGTCTCCTGCTTATTATTAGGGTACAATCTGATTTTATGGGCCTTGATCATCTCTTCCTTACTAAATACTTTTGCTAAACTTCAACTAACTAGTAATCCTAACCCAACCCACTACGGGAAATCTAAAGACGATCTTGTAAAATTGATCTAATCTTCGTCTTTTCTCAATTCACTAATAGGTATGCCATTAAAATATAGAACACCAGTTTCTCCGAGATAGATACCCTGGTTCCCCTTCTTAATAAACTCTTCTCTCCACTCTTCATTTTCAAGTTTATTCTGCATATCATCCGCTGTAGCACCGCCCATAAACGAAATTGTTTCTCTGTCTTCTATAAGATCTTCCATAGCCAGTAAAAACCATTTTCTAAACTGTCTTTCATCCATTCTACTTAGTCTCCTTGTTCAATATTTCTAGGCATTTCCTACAGTACTTCTGGTCTACCCTATTTGTATGTCTACGACAGTTATCTTCTCCACAATCAAGCCAACTCTTTTTTGACTTAGAACTACAATCCACCTCATGTTCTTCCATCTCCGAAACACTAAAACAAAAATAATCACAGAATGAGCAGAAATACACAACACCTTTTATCATTTAGTCCTCCATATCCCTTATTTTAAAACACTAAATCTTCTTTTGGCCAATTCCAAGGAAGAAAAATGTCTACAGGATAACATTCACCTTCTGGTTCAAGAGTACTTAAGACATACCCGCGATGCTCATAACCAATATGACCATCCTCTCCACTATCAGTCCAAACCTCCCATAAGTAAACTTCAACCTCATTTCCAGTACCTTGAAAATCCCCTTTCTTAATTAATTCCTCATAACATAAAAGAGATCTCATAGGATGCCTTGGAGGTTCTACTAAATACTGCATAGTCCTATACACTCGGGCTGTAAGAGGAGTTACAATCTGAGGTTTTGTAACTACAGTCTCAGTAGGAAGAAAAAGTTCAAGAAATTCACACATAAGAAAAACACTACAAGTTGACTCCTTTAAAAGATCTTCCCTAGAAATAAAAGTATTTAGTAATCTTGCAGGTAACCCCATTTTAATAACCCTCCTTTTCTAACTCTTCATTAATGCGTTGACGCCGTTCCCCGTCTTCGCGCCCTTTGTTGTAATCATATTGATCGCCGTCATGTTTAAAATAGTCATTATCTGGCTCCCGGCTTTCTCGTCCGTGACCCTCATCAAAACCCTTCTTATACCAATCAGACATTTATTCCTCCTTAGCTTACCCGACACTCAGGGCAAATTGGCCAACCCACATAACCAAAATATACGTCATCACCACTTATGTACTCACCAGCGTAACCGCATGATGGACAAATATTCTTATCTATTTCCGCTTGAGCTTCATCATGAACTAAACAATTATGCTCGGAATCACCCTTGTTTTCTTCATATGCAAGCTCTTCTTCATATAATTTAATAAATTCTATAATCTTAGAAAAATGTAGAACCTTAGAAATTTGCTCTTCTCCGTTTCTTCTGACAACAGCTAACCAACCCTCACCGTGCTTATCTTCTATGAAACCATCAATTATTATTTCTTCATCAGTCTTATAGTCATGAAAACTACAAAAACCATCGTCTTCACAATGAACGGATTTAATAAACTCAGTAGATGCTTTTAGAAAAGATCCCATTACTTTACCTCCATTATTGAAGGATCTATTCCTTTTTGCAAAAGACACCTAAGAGCACCTCTTGCTGTTAACATATTCAAATGTGGATCACTTATAACCCATATAATAAAGCCCATAATATCTCTACGTATTACATCATTAGCATTCCATCCAACAATTTTTGAAAAAGACGAGGCTTCTCTTTTTGTTCTAAATTGTAATGCTTCTCTTTGTTCTTTTGTAGTTAAACTATATATACCAGCTCTGTCAGTTTTTTCTAAGGATTCTTTAAGATGTAATTTTTGTGAATGGTTCATTTTAGCCTCTTTTTGTGCTTCGCATCTCATACTCAGAATATAAGACACCTTTAAGAACCTGTCAATATACCGAGGTGAAATAAATGCATTTAGTTTAATTTAAGTGGGATAATGTAGGGAAAGGTGGGTAGCTAAATTTCCCCTCTTCTAGCCCCTAACCACCTAGCTACTGAAATCATCTTTCTGTCATAGTTGGCACTAACAGATGCCGACCCATATCCAGGCCATAATGACCAAGGTCTCCCATGGGGTTCATCCAGTCTGAGCCACCTCTGAGCTTCCAACGCTCTTCTAGCCATCTCTCTTACACCTAAATAAACACCTGGATGGATGGACATTAAGTAATCAAAACGTTCCCTGCTTACATTCTTAACCTTCAACCTTAATTGATAAGGTCCACCATCAAACTTATTATGCATGTGAACTGTCTCTTTTACTCCCCATTTGTTCGTTATTACTACAGATCCTTTTGCATAATCAGGATGGTTAATAATCCTCCAAACGGTCTCCTTATCATAAGTAAGTCGGAATTTGGGTACTACTTTTTTATCAACCTTACGCCTGACTGTTTTACCTTTCCAAGTCTCGGTTATTAACTCACGTCCAACATGCTTAGAAGCCCATCTTCGAGCAGCATAATTAAGAGAACACTCATTAAAACCACCTTCATTAGCCGATGTAGCAAAGGCACCCCAAGGATTAATCTTAACCCCTTCTTGTTTTTCAATCTCCTCTAAAGATTTAACATAAGAAATTGCCCATGTAGTAGCTCTAGAGTAATATTCCTCCTCGGGAACATCCTTTCCACAGACTTCCCATTTGATTATTTTTGTTCCGTTGATTAGTTTCTGCTGACGAGAACGTAAAATGCCCCGCACAAACCGTATCCAAAGCTCGGTATCTTCGCTATCCTTCTCCCAGAGATTGTCCAGATCAATAATAGATCTGAGATCTACATCCTTGACCTCCTTTTGAGCCTTTTCACGTATTTCTATCTGTGCTCCGTCAAAAATGATGTCTGCTGTTGTCTTTCCTGGGCTACTACCCCACGCAGTAACCGCCGCTAGGACTAACGCTATCAGTGTCAAAATCATCAGACCTGCTGGAACTTTTACCCAATCTTCTTTCATCATCTATCCTCCTGGTTAAACCTTCAACAATTACTTTCAGTCACTACAAAATAATTGTTGATGTACCCTGGACTATAACATACTTTTTTATGGGATCTTAAGGAACTGAATTCCACTCTTTCTCTAACGTCCCATTATCAAGCCATTTCAAAGCTGTATTAGTATGACCAACACATCTCATATACTTCATTGCTTCTTCTCCAAACCAAACAAAAAACGCATACTCCGACATATCTGTCTTCCCATCATAACTAAACGAAGGTCTACGTTGTAAAATATGTACTTCTGCAGGAGGTCGCTCAGCATATAAAGGCATCCTTTGTTTAGAAGATAGAAATGATAACCTTAAAAGATAAATCATTACTCCATTGGGTTGAAGTAAATCTAATGACTTCCATATAAATGGAAGCGCCTTCGAGAATGGGGGATTCGTAGCTATTATATCAAACTTCGTAGCAGGACCCCTCCAAGAATCAGACTCTAAGAAATCAGTCTTTTGATAAAATGAGAAATATGAACCTTCCCTCTGTAAGAGTTCATCAAAGGGAGTAACCTCACTCTCAATCACCTCTCTATTCTCTACCGCTACTGCTGAACAACCCCTTATTAAACCTGCATTAGCAAATGGTGCCTTTGCTCCACAACCTGGCTCCAGGATACTCAGACTCTTCTCATTATGTGAGTAGATCTGCGACTTAGCATACTTCACCGCCCAATCAGCTAAGTATCTCGGCGTCTCGTAGTTATCATTCTTTCCAGCCATCATTTCACCTCCTGGGGTGGTTTGTTTTGTTTTATTGCATTTCGGTACTCTTGAGAATAACAACCACTATGACAATAAACCTTCGCATGCTGACTAAAATTGTATCGTGTTCTTTCAAGGAATGCTTGAGCTTTAACCCTTGAGAAGAAAGGCCCAGTAATCATGCCAGCTATACTATAAACACCTCTCTCATTAGTATTAAAATTCTGTTTGGGATCTATAATAATCCACCAAGGACTGTCCGTTCCTTCATTATTTTCTATATCAACATCTATTGTAATTTTCACCACTTCACCTCCAGATTTCAATTAAATCCCATAATACTCTTTAATCTCAGCATCACAAACTTCACTGCACGCACTACTCCTACCTTCATAACAATACTCTCCACAATTCATACAAATACCAGTAGGCTCAGCACTACCTTCTTTAAAAGGCTCATATATTCCAAGACCTTTACTAGGAAATTGCATAGCTGTAGGATCAATAATTTCATTATCTTTATCCACCAACCACCAATGTTCACGTTTACCCCATACAGGACAATAATAATGCCCCCGCACAGCAGTTAACTCGTTAAAGATTTTTTGCATTTCAGTAACTCGTTCCCTACATTGCCCATAACAATTATAGGGTACATTAGTCATTATCCACTCAGTATACTTAACCACCTTACTTCCCCCTTTTACCCTTTTTGAGTATACTGTCTGCACAATCTGGACACAGATAACAAGGCTTTCCCTCTTTATCAATTACAGACACCCATCCATCTTGTATGACTATTTGCATATCTCTATAGTATGTTTTATCGCCACATTTGCTACAAATGATGTAGTTCATCACTCCACCTCTAATTCATCTCCGAAGCCGAAGGTACCTTCTCCGCTCTAACTGGCGGAAGAACAGCCTTCCGACCCAGCTTCTTGTTAACTCTCTCTATCCCTTCTAAAATACCATCCCACTCTTTACGGGCGAGTTCCTTTGACTCTTCCAGTACTCCCTCCAATATAGGAATCAAATGATCTCGATGCTCTGGCAATAGACAAACACAAGTCCATTTACTATAAAACTTGTAATAAGGAATATTCAAATCATTACAAATTTCAGCCTTCTTAAGGCTATTAAGAAAGCATTCTATATCCCTTGTAGGTATAGATAACTTACCTCCAGGAAGTTTAAACTCAGCAATACTCATATTAGTAAAACACATCCCACCATAATCAATATAAGCTTCATCAACCTCCTCATAGTGCCCTCCATACGGATTTTCGGGTTTAACCCCCAACTCTGGTATTGAGCCCTCCTTCTCATACTTCTTAATCATAGCTTCCTGAAGGGCTGCTGGAAAAATCTGACTTTTATAGCCCTCTAGTCTTAAATTGAACCACTTCAGAAAATCATAAACCTCTAGAATCTGTGCATTCTTGAACGGTCTATACTTACGTGCCCAAGTCAATCCAGTCTTTGCATCTTGCCAGCGGCCATACTTTCGAGCTTTTGCTCTAACCAATGTTCTGCAAGGATCTCCCTGTCCTCTAGCAAGCCATACACCAGGCTCTAATTCTATAATATACCGCCTCATCACTCCCCCCTGGTTTCTGTGGGCCTACGTGTGTCCCACTTTGGGCAATGTTCGAGGCCAGCATACTGCCCGTCTCTCCCATTTTTTCCACAATCATTTATGTCATAGTGTTCACAATTAGCGCAACATTTCATCTCTTCAACACTGTTGAGGAGTTTCTTTATCCGTTTATCTCTCCATTCTGCGGCCCAGCTAATAGACACGAGCATAGACTGGTACAGTTCAGGCGCGTGTTCCTTTAGATATATTCTCCACTCTTCTTCCATTTCATTCCCCTACCTGCTTTCCTGGTTAGTCTTTACAATCACAGTAATCCTCTGGATAATGGCCACACTCTAAAAGAGCATATCCAGAACATTTTGGGCATTTACATTTTTGGGGTTTCTCCAACTCCTCAACCCTCTTTTCAAGCTGTTCATTTTTCCATTGCCAATTTTTACAAAGAGCTTCAAGGCTATTCACGAGCTTTTTCGACTGCTCGTTTTCTTTTTCAAGCTTATCGTCCTTTGTTCGTCCCGCTGCTATCTCTAGTTTTAATTGCAGGTTTTCGGCCTTGAGTGGCTCGACTTGTCGGTTAAGGCGCTCGTTTTCGATTTTAAGCGCATCCCTGTCTCGTCTTAGAGCGGGAATACACATGCCCCTTGGGTTATAATAATTGCAATAACCGGGCCATTCGACACAACATTCGATAATACACATTGGCTCGCCATCTTCGTACCGTGGGTTTATTTTATTCATCACTCCCCCCTGCTTTCTGTTACTTGTTTCCTCTCGCTCACTCCCAGTGGGGTGTTGGTTATCGCCAAACAGAAGCAACGCTTTTGAGGCTGTGGAATACTGTGTTTTCTATCGTGAATAAATGGACCCAGGCGCTCTCCTGTTGTTATGTCAAAATTAGGCACGGGAGCTATTTGCTCCTCAACTATTTCGGCGTATCCAATATCAAGCGATTCAATAAATTCAATCAATTGTTTCTTGCTAATCATCACTCCCCCCTGCTTTCTGTGGGCTGCCAGTCGTCGCAAACATGACAAGGCTTTCGCGCCCTAGTGTTGTTTCCGCCTATGGCTATAATACAGCGGTTGGAATAACTATCACAATGATAGTGTTCACAATTCCCGCAGCATTTAAGGTGCTCGTTTTCTTTTTCTAACTTGTCATCCTTGGTGCGCCCCGCAGCTATCTCTAGTTTTAATTGCAGGTTTTCGGCCTTGAGTGGCTCGACTTGTCGGTTAGACTTATCCCAGTGGCGCTGGGCTTCGTCTAGGTCTTTTCGCAAAATTACTAGCTCATCGGCAATGGCTGCCCTACTTATTATCAACCGCTCGATCTCGACATCATCTTTATTCAATTGCTCTCTTAGGTAAATTGCAGCATCGGACATCTTGCCAGTACCCCCACACATACAAGGCTTGCCTGATGTCGGTTCACCTGTACCCATACAAGCATCGCACATGTTCTCAGCCTCGGCTGCTAGAGCGCGGGCTTCGAGTGCGGCAACATCGGAGGACTTGCAGATCTGTTCTTCTAAATTTTCTTCAACCTTATTGTAGTCATCACAGTGAATAAGCACTCCATTTGGTTTTATGTACCATCGTTGTATTTTACTCATCTTTTTCCTCGTCTTCGTCAAAATCTGGACAATGCTGACTACTTATATATCGGCCCATTATGCAAGGGTTCATATTTTCATCCTCCGTAGATTCAAAAAGTGAACAATTGCAACAAGGATATGGTGCATCTTCTTTATTCATTTAACTATCTCCATTTGTCTCTCGTTCCTTCATATACTCGAACCATTTTAAATATCTGCCATCCAATGTAGCAACATCGGCAGTTCGTTTCTTAGCTTCTAAAATTCTTTTCAGATATTTTATTCTTTCAAACTCAGTAAATCCTCTAAAAAGCCTTACCTCTTCTTCAACCATAAGAGTAGGTTCTTTTAATACTGAAACCTCTACTACAGCTCTAGTTGGATAGCCCTTTCCAAAATCCTTTAATTCTTTAAGCATTCGAACTACTTCCTTTGCCCTGTTAGATAACCCCTCGGGAGTACAGGATTGAAAATCTGCTCTTCTCCTGTACCTTCACACTTTAAACACTTCAAATATTTCAAAACTCTTACATCCTCAACACAAACAGTACCGCTACCTCTACATCTTTTACACTTATGAGCCCGTCTTTCTTGCCCGTTCGGTAAAGTTACACCGACTCCAAATGGATCAGAAAACCACCCCATTGTTCCAAATGCTTTTCCTACATGTCTAGGATAGAACCTACCATTTCCCCCACAGAGATTACATTTACCTACAACTTTACCAGATCTTGGATGCTTATAATCACCAGTTCCCCCACATTTCTTACATGGCAGAAAGAAGACTCCTTCACCTTCGCAGTCAGGACACTTAACTTCTCTCATCTCATCACTAAAACCCTTGTATCCAAGCCCATTACATATATCGCACTCCCGAGCTGATACAGTCAAAGGGAGACCCTTTCCAAGATCAGCCAGAGGAGTTCCACATACTGTTTGAAACTCGTGTACATTCTCTCCTAATGTATGAACAGCCCTACTTTGAAGGAATTCATAAGCTTCCTTGAGTAAGTTGAACTCATGATCACTTCCACCCATATCCGGATGCACTAAAAATGATTGTGACCTGAAAGCTTTCTTCAACTCTTGGTGAGTGAATTGCTCTTCCAAATTAGGGATGAAATCTCTGGCTTCTATTTCATTCATTTTAAATCCAACCCTTTTGCTCGGCAATCCATTCAGAGACTACCAGATCTCCCTCGTCACCCTCTTTCCAAATCTCTGAATCCTCGTGGATTTGGCTCTGAGGAACCCACTCTGGCTCATCAAATTCATCAGATTCAACCAAAATTGCTTTCTCTGTTTCTTTTATAATCTTACAATTTTCAATAATATGTTGAGGCATTTTATTTATCTCCCCATCTGGCTTCAGCAGCTTTCTGAGCTATCTCGCTACGTCTCTCAGGAGATAGTTTCTCAGCCCTAGCTAGACCACCCTTCTTTCCACCAAGACGACCTAGAGTCACTGCAGCAGGGTTCTTTTTGTATACTGGAATGCCTCTTTTAGCCCTTTGGCACCGAACTGCTTCTCTTGATACTCCTAGTTTCCTAGCTATAGCAGCATCAGTAACCGCTCCAAAAGGCTGCTCATCCCAGTTAAAGACTACTATTGGTTCCTCGTACATTTCATCCGAATCTAAATTATCATTTTTCTTTAAAGCATCACAGAACTTATAAAGATTAGCCTGTTTAAGACTTATAGGACTAATACCCTTTGTGTACTCAAGCTTCTTTGAAGTCCGCATAATATCATTAATTCTACTTTGAATTTTATACCGAGGTGTTGATCTAGGATGGAAATATCCGAGCCTAATAGCTTCATCAGTTACTTCTCCTGAAGTCCATATTTTAGTTTGGTCCTTATCAATAATTTCATTAACAATTTCTCTAAGAGATTTTTTTCTTTTAGCTAAGTCCACTTCTTCAATAATTTCTGCTTCTTTCGCCACATTATCCAAAAACTCTTCAATGAGATCATCCATAGCCTCTACCTTAAGCATAAGAACCTTTATCTCACGAACATATTTATCTCGTAACTCTTCTAATACAGTTATGAAAGACTGCTCAGACATTTTATTTACACTCCTTTATATGCAGGAATACCCCTTTTGACTCGTTGCTCTCTTACTGTAGTCTGGCATCTACCTAACTTTCTAGCTAAAGAACGATCCGACACTTCCCCGAAAGGTTGTTTATCCCAATCTACTACAGGCTGAAAGGATTCCACACTAGGGGGTTTTACTTTGAAAAAAGAAATAGAAGGAAATTTTTCAGGAAGAGTAGGATGTTTATCTACCTTATGCACAAATTCTGATTTCATTTTAGACAAAGCACCACGAAAACCACTTTTTACACTCTTATCGTTTACTAAAACTTCAGTAAAATAACCTCTTGCCTCAGCTTCCGCCATAATATCATTAATAGCCCACCATCTAGTAGGATCACTCTTAACTATTTCTGAAACTATTTCTTGATTACTCTTTTTCGTCCTCCAACCAGAATCTTTTTGTACCCTTGAAGAGGCTATCTTAGCTACTTCCCCAACTTTCCTTCTCTTCCTCCTACCCTTCTGACTCTTCAACTCCAGTACATCAGCCTTCCTAACAACCGTCTTACCTTCTATTCTTAGCCTTTTTAGATTGCCTCTTTTAATATGAGCATGCATATTAGGATATGTACATTCAAATAGGTTAGCAGCTTCTCGTATACCAATGTACTCTTCTCCATCTTGAAGTACATCCTCGACTACTACTTCACTTTCAGCCCCCTCCAAAAGCTCATCAAGAAACTTTATTCTACCCTCAATTTCTTTTGAACGTTCATTCAAAATTTTTACTTGGTTTTTTAAATTCTCCAATTTTTGAACATGTTTAGCTCGCATTTCGAGAATTCTACCTACTACAGATTTCTCCGACATTTTTCATCTCCCTTCAATTCTTCTAATTTACCAACCCTCTCCTCCAACCTCTTTATCTTCCCAAGTATCTCTTCGAGCACATCAGATGCCTCACCATTCAGGAGCTTGTTCTCTCCCAGGAGCTTTTGAAAAGCATCCTTGAACCCCTCCAATTCGGAGATGGAATTCTTAGTTATGTTCTTAAGACTCTTGGACTTCGGTTTTATTTTTCTTTGAGACATTCAGATCCTCCCTAGTTATAGTAATCAACAGCCAAAAGAATAATCATAAGTGCTGTCAGTATACAAAGCATTGCTTTCTCCTTTTTCAATCAACCAACCCTTACCCAAATATGTAACACAGCCTTTAGAGCCTGTCAATATATCGAGGTAAAAAAACTGCTTCTTTAATGAAATTACTGGGAGGAGAGAAACTACTTCTTTTTAATCTTAATTTTAATAACTTTAATCAAAGCTGGAGGACACTGCAAAGTAACCAGATGGTTATCGGACCACTGATCTTCTTCAATTTTTATAATACTACAATTAGGATATTTCCTATTGATCACAGCAGTTAGAGCATCTGGAGCACAGGAGGAAAGTAAAATAAATATACTGAGGATTAGAAATTTCAAGATTATTTCAGTACTGAGACAGGAGCTTTAACGACTCTTCCAGATTCGAGAGCGACTAGAAAACAGTCTCCTTGACCATCCCATAGCGATTCTACTATTGCAGAAGTCCCACTTGAGATCTCGTCCATAACTCCAGCATGACCAATATCTTCAAACTTCTTGCTAAAGGTTACCTTATCACCTATTTCGAATTTTTGGTCATCCAAGGAGACCTCAGCAGGATCTAAACCTTCGTGTTGCTCGCCAAGCTCAGTCAGATACTCTTCTACTTCTTCAAAAGCTTTTCTCTTAGCAACTTTTAATTTACTAGCCTCATGCTGGGTACCCCCAAATACATCTTGATCGAATGTCTCATTTTTATACCAGTCTAAAAGGTCTTTAGCAGTTTCTCGGCCATTCTCTTCTATCCATTCATCAACATCTTCTTTTGTATGATGCCTGCCAGATGCTTCATAGTTAGATCCGTAGTCAAGCGCATCTATCATGTTTTGATAGAATTTCGATTCTTCTTGAGCCCTTCTCCTAGCGATCATCGGCTCTACAGGAGTATCCAAATCCACCGTCTGCATCAATTCTGCTATATCAGCAGCCATAGCAGGAGCGGCATCCATGCCAGTATCTGGAAGTGCCTCTATAGCTCCCTGCTGGATATGCTGGAGAAGCAGCTCTTCCATTGCAGACTCTAAATCACGCTGCTGCTCCCAAGTATCATCAAGAGAGCCTTCTAAATTTTTGATCTTCGTCTTAATAATCAAGAGTTCCTGGATACCTGCAATAGCTTGAATCTCTAGAGCACCGCAATTCTTGAATTTCTCAAGATATGTTTGAATATCCGAGGCCCTGTAGAAAGAAGCCTTCTTCCTAGAAGCATTGATTATAATTACAGTTTGCTTGGGGTTTGCAGACTTCAATCGCTGTAGATTGAGTAGATCTAAGTCCTTCTCTATAGCTCTTTGTTGCTCATAAAGACTGTTAAACTCATCCTCAACTCCAGTATCAGGATACTCAAGCTCGATGTACTGCTCTAACAATTGAGTAGCTTGCTCCTCAAAGGGCGTACCTTTTAGCTGCATGTACCAGTCTTCCCACTGAGAAGTTATATAAGCTCGTTTCCGTTTAGATTGTTTCATAGTTACTCCAGCCCCCTCTCCAAGCGTTCCTCTAGCTGCCTCATATAGATCAACCGCTGCTTCGGCGGCATATTGGATAAGATCTTCCGAGTATGCCGCATCACTGTCTTCATCCACAGGAATAGGTATCGTAATTTGAAAAACCTCGTTACCACCCTCCGCAAGAATTACTTCGAAGTTGTCACCCTCCTCTTCGGAGACATAGACAATAGCATCAAATCCTTTGATAAGGATGTGAGTTTCACCGTCCACTAGAGTGACTCCTCGTAGTCTTCATCATCATCATCATCATCATCATCATCATCATCAAACTCTGAATAAGACCAGAACCCATAATCTGAACCATCTCCTGGATGAGAACCAAAAGAAGTTCCTTCAGGAGCAATATCATTCATAGCATCCCAAATACTTTCATTGAGAATCATTGATCTCTCTTCAGAATCTTCTTCAGCATCCCAGAAGTCTTTAATATAGCTCCATAATGGATGATTATGGGCAAGGATTCCCTCTAGTGCACTATCAATAGCCTCCACAATGTCAGTATCTATCATTGTGCCGTGACTTATAGATTGATCTTTAAGCTCTAACAAAGCCCTGTCTGCAGAAGTTTCAACCTTGCTTCTTCGAACTTTCTTCCTACTAAACTTATTCTTATAAGTACTATTCAAAGGCTCAATATCTTCACAATGAACTCTATACTCAATACCCTTCGAGGCTATAATGATATAGTCATCATCTGCATTGATCTCTACAATCTTGCCTCGAATCGGACCACCTTTAGTATTGAACTTGGCAGAATCACTAATCTCCATCGGCATTTTGGTTCCGTTGTACATTTTCTGAACAACTTCTTCCACAACCTCAGCGACTTCTTCTTCGTCGAGACCTTCGTCGAAATCTTCACCAAGATCTTCGTCGAAGTCTTCCATCTGGGCTGATTTATAATCCTGCGACATTGCTTCATCTAGCTTCTGCTTAATATCATCCAAGATATTATCAGCCTCAAAAGTATTGCCTTCATCTATAGAATATTCAGCATCATTAAACTGATCCCCAAGTGCAACTTCATCTTCCACAGACATCGTGTTCTTAAAGTCTTCGAACATATCGTAAAGATCATTAAGTCGATTCTTGTCTCCAAGTAATTGACCTCTTCTAGAAGCTTCTCTAGAAATAGTATCAGATTCCATTTCTTCTATCTTACCATCTTCGTTAAAACGAAGATGTGCTACTTCTACTTCGCCATTTAAATAGTGCCCCTCAACCCAATCCTCATACAAACTATATAGATCAACAGTAGGATCTGTTTTCCACTTTATTGTATATTGGCTATCTAGGATTGGTTGACCGTATACTTTAATCCCATTCTCGCTAGCCCACGCTTTGATCTCATTCGTAAAATTCAAAATTTGGTTAGGTCCTTCAACTTGACCTCTTTTGCGTCCTCGTTGCCAAGGATTAATAGCCCAACCATCGTTAATAAGATGAACTTCCCAAGCATCTTTATCAGCAGTATTAATAGTTTGGAGTATATAATTTCTCAGAATGTAATGCCATGCACGAGGGAATGTATCTTCTCCAGCTTCTTGAGCTTCTTGCATCTTTTCAACAACAGCTTCATAAGCAGCAGGAGTCTTGCCTGGAGTGTAGGTAGCTTTCCGCCTTCCAGATCTATACCTATTGGGAGACAATCCACCCATATCTCTAGGCTTCCACCCAAGTTCATTCCGCATGGAAGTAAACATTTCCCGCTCTTCACGATTCATGGGAGGACTAAACATCTGCCTGATTGGAGGTAGCTCGTAAGATGTAACTCTCTGAACTATTTCATCAATAGTCGATTGAGCTATTATAGGCATCCTGCCTTCATAAAGAAACACTGAAGGAGGAATTACTTGACCTCTAACTATGGATACAGGTACTTCCAATTGTTTGGTCATATTGTTAATTGTAGAAATTTTACAATTCAAAAGAACTATACCTGAAACAACATCATACTCATTAACATTGGAATACTTTACATTCCTCGTTCTATTATAACTAACCTTCGGAGGAAGCGGAAAATCAAGTTGAGTAAAAATATCCTCGGTAGCCCTCACCGCTCTTAAAACTAAACTAGAAAGCTTCTTATCGTTAGCCTCAGACTCCTCTGGCATCTCATTGAATATGTCATCTGTATCCACACCACCAGTAGAAGAGTTATCTCCCGCAAGCTCTTGAGCATGCTTGGTGAGTGTTCTTCTTTGATGAGATATTACCCTCTGACTATTCTTAAAAAGAGGGTGATTCTTAACGTGCTTCTTTTTCATCAAATCTCGAAAATCTGCCATAACTCACCTCTTAATTTTACGCTTAGAAAGAAGGTTTTTCGACCTACTCTTCTCGGGATTAGGTCGGCTATCTATAACTACCCTATTAGGAATAGCACGAGATGTTATCCTTTGTTTATCTTCTTCTTTTACAGGTACAACAGGCTCAGTTCCAAATGGTGTATCAATAGCGACTATCACTGAAGGTCGAATAATTATACCAACTCGCGCATTCTCGATCTTGTCCATATGATAAAGCTCTTCTTCAATAGGCTCATCTTTTTTGGTACTGGTTAGAGCCTTCCACAGTTTCTCTTTTGTATCTAGCTTACAAAATACATTAAACACATTCCCTGTCCCAGTGAACAATCGATATTTGTAAAGAGCTTCTTCAGACATTATCAAACTCCTTGTGCAGCCTGCAGTAGACAATCGTATTCTCGCTGTTGTTCCAATTCTCTAACATCCAGCTCCGAAACACCATTGATTAGAACTTCATCATCTCGGCAAGCATCATTCTGCTTACAGAAACCACCGTTTACCTCGATAACTCCATCACAATTACTGCATTTCCATTTTTCAGAAGATCCTACTTTTGTTAATTCCTTTATCCCTACAACACGGAAATCTCTCAAAAATATAATATCCAGACTATAAGGCACCATCCCTTGATGAAATGTTACATCTGTATAATCTGTATAAGGAAAATACATTCCTTCATCTTGTTCCAAACTACTACAACCCTGAAGTCCGATCCTCTTCTTGGAAATAGTATCCGCTATCTTACATTTGATTTTAATATCTTTATACATCCAGCGAGCACTAACTCTAATAACAGAAGATAACTTCAACCGTTGAGTGTTATTTACTACATCGCCACCCATAAAATGCACACGCTTCTCATCTCTCGAAATAAGACCTATTTCGTCCATGAATTCGTTAGAATGAGACTTTACGAGCATGATTAATAACCCTACCTCTTTGTTTTCTTTTTAGATATCTTTTTCTTTTCAGGTTCAGGCTCATCTACTACAGGAATCTCTACTACCATTGAAGGTAGTGGGGGAGACTCATCAACCACTGGAGGAAGAGGTGGTTCCTCTACTACAGATTCCTCTACTACAGGAGGATCTTCTACGATTATTTCAACACTCTTCAACAAGGATAAACTGCCACCCTTCAATAACTTATGAAGCTCAGGACTGTTCTTAAGCTCCTTAATCGTGAGCCCAGTCTTCTCAACCAGATCATAAGCTATCCCATGCGGAATAGTTACATTTACAGCAGCAGACCTTATAGCCTTACGCCGATGATGCCCTGCCATTGCATTCAAATCTTCAACACTTTGATCTGGGTGTACTCGGAATGAAACAGCTCCACGAGTAGCATTCATCACTTCGTATTTTTCTGTCATTGCTATTTTCCTCTCCTAGCTAAAAGTTTCATTAAGTTATTTCCCTCAGTACCATAAATCTTCTTGGCATCTGCCATAGTCATACCAACTTCTTTTAACAATCGTTCAGAAAGAATGGATGCTTTCATTGGAGCAATTTGTTCTGGAGAAGAAGCCTCCACCACCATTTGCTGCACTTCTTTCAATATACTAAATGCTTTTTCTTCATCTGATGCAGGAGCTGCAGGAGCAACAGGAGCTGCAGGAACAACAGGAGCTTGTTCAACTGGAGCTTCCATTTGAGATCTTTTGTAAGACCTTCTCCTCGAAGCTACAGGAGCCGCAGGAGGCTGCTTTTGCTGATCAGGCATAGTAGGAGTAGGTTGTGGAGTCTTCGGAGCTGGAGCAGGTGCAGCAGGACCTCCTGGTGCTGGCGCTGTAGGAGCTTTAGGAGCTTTAGGAGCAGCAGGTTGTAGAGCTTGAGTTCCAGGTTTATTTAATTTAATTTGGAGAACCTTTTGCTTATCCTCTGGAGACATTCCCTGAACATCCTCTTGAGTCCAACCCAAAGCCAGAAGACCAGAATCTCCTGTACCTGGCGCTGCTGGTGTAGGAGCCTTTGGAGCTGCGGGCGCTCCTGGAGCAGGCTTCTGAGGTGCTGCTGGCGCTTTAGGGGTTGCTGGTGCAGCAGGAGCTGGAGCGGGGGCTGCTGGAGCCGCAGGTGCAGCAGGAGCTTGTTCTTCTACAGCTTGAGCCCTTCTAGAACCTTGCTTATCTTCACGCACAATTTCCCAAGTTACAGAATTACCCTGAGCCCACTCTGCTACTGCGTCTTCAACAGCATAGTTAGACTCCCAGTAAATGTTGCCTACCCATACCAAATCACCGTGATCATCCCGCTCTAGATCTGTAGCAAGTAGAAGGCCATCTGTAAGAGCACCCACTTCTTCAGGTCTCACCCAGTCCATACTGCTATTTGCTATAATATCCTCGAAGAAATTAAAAATATCTGCGTAATCGTCTGAGTCCTTTGCTTCCTCAATACCTTCAGGTGTAGGAGTTATGATTAATTTATCACCCTTCTCTTCAAGAGTAAGAAGATTTCCTTGAACTATTTCTTGAGACCTTCTTCGAGCTTCCTTATCCTTCTTATCGTCTTTTTTCTTTTTCTTGGTTACATCGCCCTTAGTCAAACTCTTCCCATAATCGCCCATGTAGTCAGACCAATAATCCTTGGCCTTATCATCTACAGCTTCTTTGTCGGGATCATCTTGGGCTTTTCTAGAACCTTGCCTGCTTTCAGGATCTCCGTACTCATCATAAAGATAGTTCATAACTTTGGTTGCATCATCAGTCTCAATATTATCTGTATAAGGAAGCTCAAGCCCATGATCTTCATGGCTATCTGCCCACGAAACTCCGTGACCCAAAGCTTCCATCATCAAATAATGCCCAAAATCTGACCTATCATAATCTTCAGTTTCCTCAGGAGGTATATAGTCAATCAACTTTATACCATTCTTTTGCTCAATCTGAGTGTATAAGTCTTTTGCTTTTTCATATGCTGCAGGTTCACTTGAAGGTGCCAAATCCATCAGGTTCATACCAGACCAACTCATATCCTCATACTCAACACCAACTGCCTCACAAGCTTCTATGAGTTGTTCTTCTTCATAGTCCTCGTGTAAACGTTCCCAATCACTTGCCCAGCTCTCTACAAAAACAGCACGCTCCATACCTTCTACAATCTTATCATCTACAGCTTCATCATTAGGTGTAGCCCTAGGCATTTCTTCTTGACCTCTTCTAACCCGCTTACTTCTAGCTTCCACACGCTCTTCAGCCTCTTGCTCTTCTGGAAGCTTAGGTGCCATAGATGCCCAATCAACTTCATCACCACCAAAAGCTCTTGTTAGATTATGAAGCTCCTCGGGAGATTCGGCCTCTATATCGCGAGAATAACCGCCATCTTGTAGCCATTTTTCACGGAGTTTTGGGCCAGCTCTTCGGCGAGACCCTGCATAGCTCGGTAAAGCTTCTTCATCTTCATTCAAATAGTCATCATAATGAAGAGCTTGATCTACCCTTGAAAAGAAAGCATGTATTTCACCCTTAGACACTCCCCCAAAAGGTGCGCTTGCAGTAGAAAGAATGTCATTCGCATGAGCCAGCAAATCAGGAGCCCAAGGAGCTTCCACTCTCTCTATAATAGAAATAGCATTTTGAAGATCTTTTTTTGAAGGCCACTCGGAAGAATTATAACCGCCACTCAAAGAAGCGGCCAATTCTGCTAACTCAGAAGCAGCAGGATCATCAGGAGCAGGATCATCACCCATAGCATCATAAAGCTCATCCGGCATTTCCTGTGCTCTTCGGATACGGCGAGCTTTCATCTTCTCTTTGTGCTCTACGAAGTTTTCAGGACTGGAAGGATCTTCACCTACATTCAAGTTCTTACCAGGCTCTTCTTGAACGTTTACATCATAGATGTCTTCGCCAAGTTCCTGGTCTCGAAGAGAGCGTCTTTGCCTTTTAGAAGCATTTATAACATTATTTCCCGTCTCCTCTGCAGAGGCGGCATCAAGTTGATTATAAATTTCAGTTGAAATAGCATCCCAATCAATATCAGGGTCATCCACCCCACCAAATTGATTATATAATTCTGAAGCAAAAGAATTATAATCTCCCCCCATACTATTATATAAATCAACTAAATAAGATTGATTTGTTTCTAGAACATCATACATGTCCTGAGTAGCCCCGCTCAAACCACCTGGGCCAATACCAAAAAGACCACCAAGATTTAAAAGATCATTCTTTATTTCCGAACCAATAGATTTTACCTCATCCCATACACCGTAAGTACGTTTTTCACTTTTTTTGCCTCCAGCCCTTCGTCTAGAATTTTTATATTCTGGAAGAGCTTTTTCATCCAGCTCTTTTTTACGATCATAAGTTCCAGCAACATCTTCACCATCCTCAACATTAAAACCATCAGATTGCTGCTCATTTATTTTGGGATCATAATCTATGTCTCCAGCACCTTTGAAAAGACGCTGTGCAGCCCAACCTTCAGGGTCCATAATGCCGTCTAGCAGTGCTTCGCTTGGACGTTTGGCTTTCAGCTCTCTATAAATAGCGGGAGTAGCTTCTCGGTTTGAGAAGGTGTCAACAATCTTAGATTTTTTGAAGGATCTCTTTGGAGTTCTACGTTTTTGAGATAGTCTTTTTGAAAATCTTCGAGCTTCCCTCTCATCATATTCATCATCATATTCATCATCATCGCTATTAGTCTCTGGAAATACCTCGTCCAAGAGAGGAAGATCCCCTACTGTAGGATCGTCTATCATTTGTTCCCCTGCACCAAAAGTACTGTTCTCGACAAAACCGAAAAGGTATCCTTTCAGTACATGATCTTCTGGAAATTCTGAGTATTCCTCTCTGTTCCAAGGAACCTTCATATCAGATTTATCGTGTAACCAAGCTGCAAGATAAGGATAGTCATCTCTGCTTTTCTCTTGAGCCCTTCTTACCCTCTTTCGTTTACCCTTCAAAGACCTATGTTTTTTATGAACCTCGGGGTATCGATTAGGATCACCCATCCCAAAATCTTCAGCAAGACACTCAAGAACCTCCTCAAACTCCCAGCCTTTCAACTCTTCCCAGTCATCATCACTAACAAGATATTCAGAAACCTCTTCAGATTGATAAAAAACACCCCCATCTGAATCAAGTATAACTGTACCAGCATCTAGGTATTTTTTAATTGCATCCAGTACAGCAGTTTCACTTTCAACTTTAATAATACTATTTAACCTATCTATTTGTTCCCAAATATCTGTTTCCTGAGCCCTTCTTACCCTCTTTCGTTTACCCTTCATCAACCTAGTGGATGTATCAGGATCTAGATTAGGATCACCCATTCCGAAATCTCTAGGTTTAGGGCGCTTATCAATTGCAGGATCTGAGCCACTAGGATTATTCTGCTCGGTGTCCTTAGTCAAATTAGTATCCGAGGAACTACCGCTTGGCACAGGTTGAGGATTAACCTTGGGTTCTTTAATCAGATCCTCAGTCTCGGAATCAGGATCTAACATATCCTTCGGTAACTTTACTGCATCTGGCTGAGTTTCATTCACACCAGGAATAGGTATATCAGCCTTCTTACAGAAGTCCGTAACAGCCTTATCAAGATTCGCTAGACCTGCTGCGAAGCCAGCACCTTTGGGTGGCCATACCTCTACTTCATCCTTGGCATTGATATGTATCGTCCAACCCTCGGCTTCAATAGTATCGCCTTCGAGAATCGCAGTTTTAATTTCCCTATGATGATTCAGCATCCTTATTCTCCTTATTGAAGGCTAGTTAGCTTCACCGTTCAACGTGGCTATTATAAAATTTCTGGCTTTTACTTGATGAGGATGCATACCATTCAACCCATGCTCCTCCATCATATAGTTAAAGTCTTTTTGGTTTCTAATCTGGGAAGCGATATGCATCAAATCGGACAAAGGCAATGTGAAATACCCCTTATTAGAGATTTCATCAAATACGCTGTCCATACCAGATTTAGGATAATTTCTAGTATAATGATCTTTTAGATTCAGAAAGGTATTGGCCGACAGATTGGCAGTTCTGTCTTTTTTCCACATAGTATTAAGATGGGCACCTAAAGCTCGGAGGCCAATATTCTTACTGGCATCCTTCTTAGACTTAATAATCTGTAAAGCATCAAAGACAGATGTTATAGGAAGATGTCCACTCTCATCATTAAAGTCTGCCTCAATCTTCTGGGCTAACTTCTTCTTCAAAGCCTCAAGATGAGGAATACTAACTTCAACTTCTTGATTTAGGTTAACTTCAGAAGCTTTCCTCTTATTTATAGTTTTGGAGTATGCTTGAGCCAGCCTACCCATACCTAACCCATCAATACCGCTTATATTTTCGTAATCTCGATAACCTAAATTTTTGAGCATTTTATATGTCCTTTCTGAACTATCCTTCAACCTTTGTAACACAAACCAGTTAGGGCAATCTAAAGCAAAGTCTCTCTAAGTGAATAGTTACTTCCACATTTTGTACACCTAACTTGTAAGGGATAAGACCCAAATATAATTTCAACTTTAATATCGCAACAAGGGCTTGTCATTTCGCCGCAACCATCATCTTCTGGACAGTCTTCATTTTTTCTCTTCATTCTCTTAAAGAACTCCCCAAATTTGTTATCTCGGTCTCCAGTATCTACCATATCTGTCAAAGAACTAAATGGAGAAATTGAATTCATTAAACATACTCCCAATAAAATCCACCAGAAGTTTTCTGCCTACCGCGTAAACAATTTGTCATTGTAGGTACACCGACTTCTATAGATTCGGCAGCTTCTCCCACACTATCCCACACTTTGATAAACTGACCAGCCAAACTAAATTGCTTTACAGGTTTTTTCTTAACGCTATAACCATTCGGAGTTCTGAGTTGAGGCTCTATACTTTTTGGAAATTCTCCGTCTTTATTGTGCTTCCAAATAAAACCATGTACAGTTAAAGAACCTTTATTATTAATAGCTTGAGAAAGAGTGCCCGAATTTATTTTCATACCCCTAGCGGCAGCATTAAGACTAGGCCACACCTTAATCAAATTTCCATCAAGGTCATACTGCCCTATCAGTTTGGGTTTCCTTAATCGATTGTTATTGTTAACATTAACCTTAAATCTTTTATCTAAAGGCTTACTTATTTTTTTCGCCGGAGAGCTACCTCCCTCAAAACGTCGGAAAATAAAGCCTTTTATTGTATTAGCATTCCCTGCTAATACAATAGACACCGAAGCAACAGAACAACCAGCTAGTTTAGCAGCTTCTCCTCTACCTTCACAAATTCTAATAAAAACACCTTCAGCATCATACACAGCTACTTTAATAAAATGAGCTTTAGCACTTTTAGCATTAGAAGATAAAGAACGTTTTTTACCATACATAGAGTTAGCTTCACCAGAACAAGATTTTCTTATTTTATCTTTATGATCCTTATCCAAAAAATTCCCAATTTGAGCTTGACCTATTTTGTCCTTACACTCCTGAGACATAGGCTTACCCAGCTTTGAAGGAGGACTACTACCTCCAGGAAGCACATTAGTTAGATTGGAGTATTTACTAATATGGTAACATTCTCTTTCTTCCCACTCATTTATAGAGACCTCTTCTAATATCTCTAGGGTAGGTTTTTCACCCACCAATAAGAGCCCCTTTATCCAATTGATTCTATGCAGATTCTCTTCAACCTTATTTTTAAGTGCATCAGTAATATGAGCACTTAACCTGTATACAGGCTTATTTGACTTGCCAACATATCTAATTTCATCTGTAAGAGGATCTTTCAATCCATAAATGAAAGTGGTAGAAACCATTCTTCTTACTAGCCTTTAACTGGAGACAACTTTTTAGCTAAATCCTTAACCATTTCTTCCCCATAACCCTCAGAATAATAGGAACTCCAATAATCTTTGGCACTATCATCTACTCCATTTTTATGCATCCAAGAACCTAGTAAGTCAGCTCTTACTCGTCTTTTAATTTCCCTAGTTAACTCTTTCCCGTATGGGCCATAAAAATTTTCCCAGTAACTTTTAGCCTTCTCATCAACAGCCAACTTAGTAGAACCAGTCCTTACATAATGATCACAGATTTTCTTAACCTTTTGAGCTTTACTACCAAATTCTTTAACTGCTCTTTTACTATTTCCATTTCTAATTAGATCAACAATATCCTTAAGCTCTTGCTTATCAGTATCTCCAAAATGATCTATAAGTTCAGCAGTTATAATAAAAGGTACATCCAAATGTTTAGAAATCATTCTAATCTTCATACCATCAGATATACTTTTTCGTATTTCATCCACAGTAGTACTACCGAATGCTGTCCTAAGCTCATTCCAGTTATAAACACGAGCAGATGCCTGCTTACGAGACATTTCACCCGCAACTATATTAAGCCTATCTACAATACCAGCAGGTATATCACTAGACAGCAATTCATTATCTGTTAAAGAAGCACCCCATAAACCCCAATATGCATTAGAGACCTCTCTAGCGGCTTCTTTCTCAGTACCCTCTAGGTCTTCAAAGTTTTCGGGTTCCATTTTGCTCCTCACTAACTTAACTTTCCCGCCCTCATCGCTATGTGCAGACCATAGATGATGAGCGTTCCGAGTATAATTTTTATTTTTAGTACCCATTAGATACCTCCACTGTTAAATTCAATACGTCGTCCCTGCCCAAGGATCGTAGTTGGTGTCACTGTACGATTGTGATTGCATTTCCTCTTGCTTCTTTTCCTCTCGCTGATCTTTCAACCAACTCTGTAGCAATTTTACTATAGCTATCAGCTTCCAGTCAAATGTAGCAATTGAGATGATTTCCAGAGCCTTCAAAGCTCCGTCGATCATATTGGACCACATAGTATTATCTAGTATGTTAGAAGCCTTATTCATTCTAGAATATTTCTCTAGCCTATGCATAACATCTTTGCCTACAACCTGCCTCAAATATTCTTTTTCTGCACGCTTCATAGTACATACAATATACTACATTATATTGGGGCTTTTAATTTTCATTAACTCTAGTTAGATATAATTTATAACTATCAGTCATAAAGATTATATATAGGAAATAACTTGTGGGGGAACCTAATAGGACTCGGGACAATAGTAAAAGTATTATCAGAAATCCTTGAAATTTGGGGGCGTCCGACCAATATAGACGAAATTATCTTAATAGGAGCATCAGTCATAATATGGTCTTTTTCAAGAGCATTAATACAAGCACAATACCTCTTATCTCGTATTTTCTTTAGTATATAATCATGCCTGCTATAAGATGATCTTCGAATATTAAGTAAGTAACACTTATCAGATTTACAGATGTACCTACGCCGAAATTCTTGAAACGTCATTCCGTAGTACTTACGAATCCAGTTATACATTGTTACAAAGCTAACACCAATATAATCAGCCATCCGAGAAGCAGATGCAAAAATCTTAGCCTCCTCGATAACTTCTGCAATTGATTTACCGTGTTTCGCCTGTATTATTAGTGCATGGGATGAATGGGCATGTCTACAGATCTTACAAAAAATAAACTCCTTCCCCATTCTAGGACTAAGATTACTCCAGATTCTATTATTACACCCTGGAGTACTGCAAACTATTAACTCCCTAGCCATTTTCAGTTGAAAAGGATTTATTGATATAACTATTAATTTCTAATAAAGGAGTAGGGACAGATAAAGAACCATTTGACTTAAAATGAATCCGCTCTACATAAAGGTGCAGGTTTTCCTTCAACTTAACTAACCTCTTGGATTCTTTAACTTCTTTTATATCTCCACTGAAGGAACTTGCCCGCTTTTCATAATCTCCTTCGACAACTTTAATTTCCCTCATACCCGCAATAGCTTTATCAATACCCAAAATCTCAGGAACAAAATGACAATCCTTGTGCCGATGCTTCTTCATCGGAGCAATGCACTTATCAAAGTTCTCCTTTGTCAGCATATCCGTGGGTGAGCCAAACGAAGGAATATCACCAGGACACTCACCTGTCTTAATAATATAATCTACAACCCAGTCTTGCCACGTTCTCTCCCTAGACATCTTTTTCCGATCCTTTCTTGCTAACTTTCATTAACAATGCTCCTTTTATTTACTATGCCGTTACCTTCCATTTCATTTTACTCGCCATATCAGCCACTAATGCATCACTGTCAGTATATTCCATATCATACATAGATGCATACTTCCTGGTAGCCAAATGCCGAACATACTCGTTATTTGCCTGATCACAGAATAAGTTAAGCATATCAGACTCGCTGGCTGCACCAATAGACTTCATAGCTTTATTAGTATCTCCACCACTCTGACTAACATGCTTTTCCATACCCTGCTTAGCTACATTATTTATCCAACCCATTGGAGCTGGAGGTATTTTTGACTTCGTAGCAATCTGGTTCAAAATATGAGATGTAGCAGCATTCGCTAGTACAGAATCCAAATATTCTCTATACCGTTTTAGTTCACTTTGCATATACTCATCAAGAGTTTCGAAGTTCTTATCTCCAAAACTAAGCTCCGATTTCTTTATTAACTCATCAGTTATTTCAGGATAAGTTATGTGCTCCATCTCATGGATTTTAACTTGAGCAGAAGCTTCTTTCTCTCCATCATCACCCACTTCGTAGATAACATCGAAGGTATCACCCTTCTTATGTTTACAAAGCTCAGTCTTAAACGTATTCGATTCTATACGAGACACTTCCAACCATTTGAGCTTAAGTGAAAGATTAGGATCTGGCTTACCATCACTGCTCGCATGAATATCTATCAAAACATGCATGCTCTCCGAAATATAAACATCTTCTTCGCAAGGTGCTGTAATCCTATGTTTATGCTGGAGATTCTCAATCTTCTTACCCCAAATCTCACCCCAATTCTCTTTGAAGGGTTTCTCCGCTACAAAATCTATCTCTTCTAACAACTCCAATTCAGGAGCATAATAAAACATCCCAACCAAAAAAGAGTCTTGGTCGCTGTTATCAAAACCCGATAGTCTTATACTCTCCAGAAAGAGAACACTCCCCTTTTGTCCGCTGAATTCATCCAGCTTCTCCATAAAAATATCTATAAGCGTTTCCCTGTATAGTTTGTTGGGCTTTATAGTCTTCTCCAGAATTTTCTGGGCTTTACTAAAATCAACCCGACCTTCCTTCTTTCTCTCCAGCTTAACATTAAATCTATCTACTAGAGCCTTGGAATGCTCCTTCCAGTACTTATCAAAACGAGTCCTTAACTCCTCGTAAGGTATAGTAATTACAGCCTGATGCTGTTGCGCTAGAGGTGAAACAGATACGGTGCTACCAGGCATCTTCGTATCGTCCGATTTCAATTTCGACTCTTGGATTTCCATTGTATATCTTATCTCCTTCTATGATTTTCCTACTGTCTTCATGTCTGTTTAACTTATCATCTACCAATATTTTGGCAACTACCAACCCGTTAAGCTTAACGCCCTGCATGGCATCCAAATACATAGATGGCAGATTATCAAGATCTGGTTCATGCACCTTTTTTGCATAGAATACAAAATGTACCCAGAATAAATAATCAATAGGTTTTAAAAAACCTTGATCTCTATACTGCTTGTATATCTCCACTGCTGCATACTGCCGAGCTTCCTCTAACCTCTTCGAATGGCCTATTGCTCGTATCCACTGACCATTCTTTTTAAACTTCTTGATCATCAAATCATTCTTTTGAACTTTCGGAATATGGTTAACTACAAATTTCAATCACACACCAAACTGTTTATAAACTGAACCACTTTTTCATCTCCAGTAGACCAGAGCTTCTCTATTATATAGTCTCTCTCCGCAGGACCAATACTCCAAAGCTCTCTCACACTCCTATTAACATAGAGTCCACTTAATATTGTAATATCACTACCAGCTTGAAGCACTTCATACTTTATAAAATCAAACTTTCTAGTTGTAGAAGCAGCCTTCTCACCAGCTTTCTCTTTTCGCAGCATTACATTTTGCTGATTATTTCTGTCAGCATACTTGCTCATCTAATTTTTACCAATATTACTCAGACCTACATCCTGTGCAGTAGGAACTAGTACCCCAGATTCAAGTGCCCGAAGACTTAGAACTTCTCTTCCGTACCTCACAGCTAGCTCTCTGTCGGACACCGAAGCAGATTTCAGGAATGCAAAGGATTCATACCTTACACGAATAAACTCCTGCACAGCCAAGTTATGAAACAATTTACGGAACATTATCCCTATCTTTTTTTCTCGCTCATCCATAACCTCAAGCATCATCAAAGGTGAGCATACAAATAACCCCTTCTCATCCTCATCTTCAGTAGGAACAAAAGCTCCTATAAAACATTTAGTCGGGGTTGTTACCAGCACCAAAGGAAAATCTTCATCATCATTCACAGAACTCATAATAAACTTTTTGCCCCAACCATTATTTTCCTCATCCTCCTCCTCCTCCTCCTTCGCTCGACATTCTTTACAAACATCATCATAATCATCGCAGCTCTTACAACCCGATTCTGCTATATCGTCCGTTTTACCCTTGAGTGTATCTTTCTTTTTCTTAGACATCAGCTAACCTCCAGTACAGTTAGATTATTATTTTTTCTAGCAACCCATACTTCATCGAACTCTATTAAATTACCAGCTCGCTCTGAATTATCCGTTATAATCACAGTTCCAGCATTGCTTTTTACAAAGCTATCCGCCAACCTTTGGCTATTATAGTAATCTATAAAAGAGAATATCTCATCTAGCATGAGTATGTTACACCCATAGCCAAACTTCAAAGCCATTTCTCGAAGCGATCTTACAAAAGCATTTGAGATCCTACCCAGTTCACCATCTGAGTATAACCTAGAATTTATCTTCTTCTCACCATCTGCGATCTCTACGTTTACTTCACCTTTAAGTAAATCGGTAAAATCTCCAGCAGCATTTGCACTCTTTTTCTCACTAAAAGCTTTTATCTCAACTCTGATAGAATCTCCCATATCGGCTAAAAAGCTATTTATATAGTCGGATAATGTAACCATCGAAGTAGATAACTTATGTAATTTTATAAATGGAATATTGCTAATTAACCAATTAACAACTTCCATCCTATTATAGATTTCTTGAGCAGAATCTAACAAAACATTCAAACTCTTATTAGCCTCTTCAATCTTCTTACCCAGATCCTCAATTGATCTTATATTAAGATCACACATTTCGATCCATTGAAAAATATTCTGTATATTCTGCTGAGTAGTAGAAAGATCCTTTTCCAATTCAATTATCCTACTCTCCAAAAAACTTAGTTCAGATCGAATTGCATTTTGTTTCTTCATATTTTCGTTATGTACAAGCAGGAGCTTATCATTTTTCTTAACTAACTTATCTATCTCCTGCTGATTCCTCGCTTTCAAATCCTCCCATTCAGATCTGGCCTTCTCAGCTTCATCACTTATTAACTTTGTTACACGATCACGCTCAGCCTCGAAAGCAGCAATCTCGTCTGTTAAAGACCTTATATTCTTCTCTATTGTAGCCTTTTTGGTTTTTGTAATATTACTATCACAAGTAGGGCATTTCGTAAGCTCCAACAATGCCCCATCCTTGCCTCTAAATGTAGATAGTTGACCTCGGGTATACTCTATGTCCTGCCCCACTTGCCTTAGTTTTTCCTCTAATTCAGGATTTGAACGTCTTTCAACTTCGGTATGTTGAAGCTCTACAATTTTCTGCCTATTTTCATTTACCTTATTCAGATATTCATTAGTATCCTGTCCATATAAAGACTCTGCAATACATAACTCCTTCTTCTCCTTCACTTCTACAAGCTTCGCTGTATATATCAACTCATTACGCTTAGAACTCTCCAGAGACTTCTCATAGCTTCTTCGAGCCTCATTCCAGTCAGTCTTACACAACTCAGTTAATTGAGCCTGGAGACCCTCCAGGAGACCTCTTGTATGGGATACCTTCTCACCTAGACTACTAGATTCATCCTGGAGCCCCCTCTTCTTAGCTCGGCATTTATCGCGTATAGAATCCCACTCTTCAACACCAGTAATACCAGAAAGTATCTCCATCCTGTCTTTATTGGTTCCAAGAAGGAACTTGTTACCTACCCTGTGAGACATGTAAGCAATAGAAAGAAACCTACTATAAGGAATACCAACCTTCTCCAGGATTATTTTCCTGGTATCCGGCATCCCAGCACCTTGACAGTCTTTCCAAATATCATTCTCGTATTTATCCAGAAATAACCCAGTACCTTTATAGGCTACCTGATTGTCATTATCTGCTGGATAATAAGTTTCTTTCCAGTCTCTACATAGTGTAACTCTATACCTGATCTTCTCCCAGGAAGTAAACTCTGTCCTAGCACAACAACCCTTACCCCAGATATTATTCACAATGCTAGGCCCATTTACATCAGTAGGGTTACTGCCAAATAACAGCTCGCATAGAGAGTTGAATAGAGAACTCTTGCCAGCTCCGTTAGAGCTACCTCCATTGTCCGCATCTACTCCAACTAGATTAACAAGCTTTCCATCTCTGAAGTAGACACCTTCGGAATATCCGTAACTAAACAAACCACTCGGATTGATGTAATGAATTTGAAGCATCTCTAGATACCACCAAGATCCAAAAACTTCCATCGATGACAATTATTCTTTATATCGTTAATTACAAGCTTACCTTTGCACTTTTTGCATTTACGCTTAAGCACTTTTGGCTTCTCCTCAGTATCATTAAAAAGTTCTTCGTCATCATGACCGCATTTCTCACATTTATATCCTACCAATTTCATTACTTAACCTCCAATACTGAATTGACCACACCTACTATACCTGCTCTAGGTAAATTACCAATATCCACAAAACCACTATCGAGATACATATTCAAATCATCCATAACACCATGAGATTCACTCATATCTACAACAGCTTCCTGCTTTTCGACCTTATACTTTCGAGTTAGCATCAGATTTCTTGTATTGTAATAAGTGTTATAGTTCTCCCATCGTGGATCATTAGCTATCCTATCCACATCAGCCCGAGAACCGATCAGCTCAACTTCACAATGAGTATCTGCAATCCTATTTTCATCTAATCTAAGACCTTCATATTTACTATTTGCATCAACTTGAAAAGAAAACTTAGTAAAGAACCCCCTAACTGGCACAAAGTCTATATCGAAATCCCACTTACCGGAAGCTTCCCTGGTTGCAGTAACCTCCATCCAACCTCGATCACAATTAGCATCAGCACGAGTTCTCTGCAGAACTGCACCTACATAACCCCCACGAGTATTCTTAAAAGGCAACCTCTGAGGAACATGAATATCTCCACCAAGCACGAGGTCAAATTCCGACCTATCAATACTAGCTAGACTGATACCACTCTCAGCCAGAACCTTACCGTCATCATCCAGCTTACATCCAGTAACCATGTCATGAAATATGAAGAGATTTAAGGCTTTCGGATCTATATCGTAAACACTCATATCCATTTCAAATCCAGCAGGAAGAGCATGGATATTAGTCTGTTGTCGGTAATCAGCTTCACACAACTGCACAAACTTCTGTGTACAGGGATGACTTAAAACCTCTATAGCATGACCAACTCGATTTATAGATTTAGAAGTATGCCATTGTTTAGATCGTGTAACCCAATCATGATTACCAATTAACTGAAAACAAGTTCTATATTCACGCTTATCTATTATATCAAGCATAACCCTATCCGCCCGAGTCTTCACTTCATCTTCAGGTTCTCGCTTAAGAAACCTATCACCACAGAATATAGAAAAGTCAAAACCAGCATTCATTCTTTCATGAACTGCTCTTTCAATTTCCTCACAATCTTTAATTGTGAGGCACTTGGCCCCTAGCCGATCATAATGAATATCCGAATAGGCTATAAACTTAACTTGCTCAACCATAACTATGCCTCAGAATCTTCAGCAGATCCACCAAACAGTTCAGATTTTGACGGATGCAGAGGAGAAGAATTTACTACACTCACAAAAGTAAGTACGAACGGCCATATCTCGGATATGAATTCTTCCATTCTTTTCAGTACATCTTCTTTAGTAACTACCGCAATCTCAGGAGAAGTCTTCAAAAACCTGATAACAATATATTTACACAAAATATCTACATCTTCACTCAGAATACTGTCATCAAGTTTATGCAGTTTACCTTTAATGATGTCTATATAGCTATCACTTAATAACTCGTTGTCAGGTTTAGGGTTCATTATATTTCCTTGTTTCGGTTAATTTTGTAAATATCCAGTATCTTCTGTTCTAGCTCGTCAATTATCTCTATAGAGACATCTTCAGCAGCATTCTCCAAACCTTGACCTAGCCTTGTACCTTGATAACTAAGCCAAGCACCACTTGCTTCGACAATACCTACAAGTTTGCCAACAGTAAGCACATCAAGTGTTCTAAGAATTCCTTTACCATACCTCAGAGTAGTTTCAGCTTCTCGAAATGGTGGGTAGAATTTGTTTTTTATACATTTTAGTTTCAACCCGTTGCCAATTACAACATCACCCTTTTTAACAGCACCCGACCTTTTAGTCTCAATTCTCATAGAAGCATAAAACTTAAGCGCATTGCCTCCAGTAGTAGTAACAGGTGAACCAAACATTATGCCAATCTTATCCCGAGTCTGATTGATAAAGATAACAATCACACCAGATCTAGATAGAACTCCAGCTAATTTTCGCATAGCTTGACCCATCAATCTGGCATGAAGCCCCATATGAGAAGCACCCATTTCACCGTCAATCTCGGCCTGTGGAGTAAGAGCTGCCACACTATCAACTACTATAAGATCCCCTGGCTTCATTAAGGAGGCCGCATTTTCAATTAACTCCAGAGCCTCCTCGCCGCAAGATGGTTGATCCAAGATAAGTTTTGATAAGTCCACACCTAGAGCTTCTGCATATTGAGGAACCAAAGCATGCTCGGCATCTATAAACATACATGCACCACCAGCTCTCTGAACAGCCTCAATAGCATGTAAAGTTAATGTGGTTTTACCCGCTCCTTCAGGTCCGTAGATCTCTATAATTCTACCGTAGGGGTAACCTCCACCTAAAACTATATCTAAAGATAAAATACCGCTGGATCTCTTAGATATGTCATCAGCTACACCACCCGACATAAGCATTGCACCACCGTCTTGATCCTTATTAATTTTTCTCAAGCCCTCAACAATGCTCATCTCTCGACTTACAGGAGGTAGAACTACCTTATCTTCCTTTGGTTTGCTCTTAGGGCTCATAGCCTACCACTTGACCTTATGTCCTGGAGGAAGAGATCCCGCAGGAGGAGTTCTATCAGGTGTAACAGGAAGACCTGCTGTAGGGGGTGGCCCTGCTTGAGATGGAGGAGCCACAGGAGACTGCCCAGCCTGAGCTGGAGGTGCTGGTACAACTGGAGGAGCAGTATTGCTCAACGCAGGTATAGAAGGCACTGGGGGACCGCCTACACTCACAGGAGCAGGTGAAGCAGGAGGTACTGGAGCAACATTTTGTGCAACTGGCTGTACAGGAGGTGCTGGTACAGAAGGTTCTGGAGCCCTACCTTCATTAGGCAGATTCATTTTAGGAGGTACAGCAGCAGGCTGCTGATAATTGCTCGAAGGTTTCTTAGCAGCACCTAATTCATGCATCATATCATCATAATTTGCCAAGAATACAAAGTCAGAAGGATCAACCATAGCATCCAAGTTATCAAAGTATGCAATCCACTCTGGAGGATACACGGCCTTTTTGCCTGGAGTCACATCATACTTAGTAAAGCGAAGATCATTACCCTTACAGTCAGTCGTGTCCTTAGAGACTGTTAGAATATGAAGTCCCTGCGGAGATGATGTGTCAAAGAAAGGAACATCGAGACCCTGACTAACATTACTCTCATTGATTTCATGAATGTGAACAAGCTTCTCCTTGATACTCTTCGGAGCAAGCCAAAGTTGGTATGCTAAGGCTTCTTGACCATCATCCATTGGCCTCTTCCCTGTGTATTTATCATGATCGAAAATACCAATCACATACCTATCACTAGATTTATAACCTCTAGCAACTTTCCTTGTGTTCTTCAAGATACTATCACCATCTATGATCTTACGATAATCCTCTGTAACCAGCCCCTTTTTGTCCTCCTCTGAATACCCGAGTTCAGCCCATCTAGCATTGTGATCTCCCCACCACTCCTGCTCTTTCTCACAATGAGCACATCGAGGATTTTCAAACAAGGGTTCATACCCTAAAGTCTTTACTAAATAGTCATTCAACCCAATTGGACACAATATGTATGCAAACCCTACCGAACCATCAGGTCTTCTGTAATCAGATACGGTATGCACTGCTAGTTTGAAATAGAAAGTGCCTATATCCGCAGGTACCCCTACAACTCCAGTACCATCTCCCGCCATACCATACTTAGCAACTTGTTCAGGAGTAGGATTAAACATACTCCATTTAGCAGGACTGAATAACGGTATATGAACTTCGTTACTATTTTTCCCTCCAGTCTTAAGAGGCAAGGGCCTATACAGTTTATGTGCATGTGTACTCACACTGCCTCCACCACCATCATCCATCTCTTTTTCCCGCTTATGCGGCATGTTATACTTCATTTTTCTTCCTTCCGTAATTCGATGTTGAATCCATCAATTCTCTTTCCGATACACTCATCGGACCTTCATTTGATTTTTTTGGTTTTACCAAGTTAATTAACTCTGCGATATGAAAAGACCTGGCATACAAATTCTTAGCCACAATCTTAACAATTTCATAATCCTCCTCAAGTTTGTTTAAAGTTCTTATCACTGATTCAAAATACCAGGGAGCATCTAAGACTATATATTTAAACATATCTTGTTTAAATTCTTCTTTACTATAATCAACACTAACTTTCTTTTGAGCAATATTATATGCAATACTCAAAAATTTATCTCGTTCACACTCCGAGGTACCCTCACTATAGATAGAAACAACAACATCTTTAATTGATTCTACAGACGGTTTAGTATCCCCATATCCTATCAAGACATATCTAGCGTATGTCTTGTTATGCGCCCACCATTTCTTACACCAAGTATCCTCGAATTCCTTCTGCTTACCTTTTAACTTTACCGCTAGAGCTTCCCAGTAAGCTTGATTCCCTGCATGAGTTTCTAGAATTTCATCAAGCCTATCTTCGGAGAAGGAGAGTAGCTCGATTATATCCTGCTCTTCCATCTCTTGACCTACCCTGGCAATTATACCATCAGGATTAACCTTAACAGTAAACTTGGGTATTAAATCTTTTCTTTTACTTTCCAAGATAAAACCTTATATAATTAGATAATTACAGATCCACCAACTTCACAGATTGCACGAACATCCTCTTCTGTGAAGTTACCTAAACTAAATCTACAATAAAAATATTCTCCAACTTCTTGTGGGCAGCCTTCCAAAGATGTTAATTGATTATGCCCACAATAAAAATACCCTCTAATTTTGTTAGGCGCACCTTTTAAAGATGCAAATTGATTTTTTGAACATATAAAATCGCCATTAATCTCTTTAGGTACACCCTCTAACGATATTAACTGATTATTATTACACCAAAAATTTCTACCAACTTCTTGTGGACAACCTTCAAAGAGTATTAATTGATTATTAGAACAATAAAAATCTCCACCAACACTCTTTATTAAAGGTAACTCAACTAAATTTAAATTACTAAGATTCAAACTTCCTTCGACCGCCCAACCTTCATCAGTCCAAACAGCATCAGTAATTTTAAATCGTTGTTCTACACTATTTTCAGATTTTATAACTTTTCCAAATTTATTCATTAGTTAACCTCCTCCTATTTCAACTGGATGTTTCTACGCCGTCATCAGTATTCTTAATAAAACCAGACTGCCAATGAACACCATACTTATCGAGAATTGATTTAAAATCCTTAGTATCGTGGTCAATAAGCTTAGTCATATCTTCATTAATATGCTTCAGCTCATGAATCACTGTAATCTCAAGGAGCTTATCAATTTCACTACCCCCAGATAGATAAATAGAATCTCTATTTATAGTAATGATAAACCTAATATCCAGAATGTCATCATCAACAGCTTCAATAGCCTCGACATCACCATGATTGAGTATCTCCACCATATGCAAAGGTATCAATCTAACTTGGGGAAGCAATCTGGTACACTTACCCCACCACTTCAAAGAAGCTCCACCCAACACAGAACTAAATATAATCTTATCTGGATCTATATAACCAAGCTCATCTTCATTCTCGGCAATAACCCTAAGGGCTAATTGCCTAATTTCTGGGTCTAAACACCATTGCTCTTTCTTGTTTCCCTGAATCATTCCCATAATTATCTCCTATTCATTCTCGCTATTTGCTTCGAGATCACCTCGAAAAACTTCTTCGTAGTATGCGTATCTAATACCCTCACCAAATGCTTCAGCAATCTTCTTCTCTACCCTAGTTTTAAACTGCCCTCCAGTTTCATCATCTCTAATAAGATAAGGACTCAATCCAATATAAGAATGCTTACACTTACACCCATAATGATCCTCTAATTCTAGCACTGCGGCTATATCAGGAAGAAGATCATATAAGTTAATGTCATCCTGTTTCGGTACGTTCAACCCGAGTTTAGTTGCAGCCTCAATAAGCAACCCCAGATCATCCTCACCAAAACAGGCCCCATAAATTAAAAATGAAATCACTGAACTACTATCTACTTGCCCAAATTTGAGATTTACTTTATGCATTTACTTTTCCTCTATTGATAAATTACTGGAAAGCTAATTGCAAACCTTAGTTATAAACATTTCAAACAAAACTTTAGTATGAGTCCCATCTTTCATCATAAGATAAACTAGCTCCCACTCACGATCTATCATTCTAATATCACCTATAGTTAAGTTTAAGTTTCTTTGAAGTCCCTCCACCGAGAGTCCGCTGTATAGAAACACTTCATCTGAAATAGAATTAGTTAAGAATACTGTAAAATCCCTCAAGAGATTCGGGATACCTTCAAAGAACATTAACTCTAAGTCAACACCCTCTTTATACCACCTGTTAATCTCACTCAAAGAGTACTTAATATCTTTAGTTATCAATACAGTAGCAAGATCTTTATATCTCTCGGTAGAAACTATACCCAAAGACTCTTCTAATAACTCTGACCTGAGAGGTTCATTACCTGCGGATATAACCATCTGTTCGAGTAGCTGTTGAACATCTCGGAGAGAACCTCCCCCATAAAGACTCAGCGTGTCTACGAAGGAGTCCTCGTAGGCTACCCCCTCCTCCTTAAGTATATAATGAATATTACCAGCCACATCTCTAGGATGGAGAGGTCTGAGAGGCAATGAAAGGCATCTGCTTCTAACAGTATCCTCCAGTTTCTCGGGATCTGTAGTTACTAAAAAGAATACAATGTTCGCTGGAGACTCTTCCAACGCCTTTAACAAAGCAGCTTGAGCTGACCTGGACATCATATGGGACTCGTCCAATATAACTACTCGATATTGATGGAGAACCTTTTGATGTAATATTTTCTCTAATTCTCTTACATCATCAACACCATTGTTTGAAGCTGCATCTATTTCTATAACTGATTGATGAGAGTTATTCTGAGTATCGATACAAGAAGAACAAACACCACAAATATCTCCATTGAAATTCTCACAGTTTAATGCGGCTGCATACAATCTTGCCAACGTGGTTTTTCCACTTCCATGTAAGCCTGATACAAGGAAAGCCTTTGGCACACGATTCATTAAGATAGAATTTATTAAAATCCTAACTGAGGGAACCTGGCCTATAACCTGGGAGAAGTTAGATGGCCTATATTTCAAGGATAGTTGCATTAAATTGGACTACTTATTCGTTCCTTCCGTTTCGTAACAAATACCTTTAGCCGAACCTGTTAATACCCCCCGAAGGAACTTCTAAAACTCTAGCTAATTTAATATCTTTATCTAAAGACAAAGGTAGCAACCAACGCAAATTGGACATGAGCTTGTCACTTTTTAAGATTGCAGGATACTCAAACATTTCTACCTGCTCAAATTCCATAGATATAGCCTTTTCTATATTTAAAACACCGACAAAACAATGCATTTCGAATTGTGGAGAATCATCACCTCCTTGAAGAATACAAAACTCCCTTAACCACTCCCTTCCCACTACAGGCTCTAAACCATCATCACTTACAATACCACCAAGTCCAGTTTCTTCTTGCAGTTCACGCACCATAGCAAAAAAGGGAGTCTCTTTTGATTCTATTTTACCACCGACACCATTTATCTTGCCAGATTGCCATAGAGGTTTCTTTTTGTTAATTAAAAGAACTTTATCCCCAGCTACATTGAAAAAGAAACCCAAAACATATTTTACAGTTGTCATTAGATTTCCCCTTTACTTATACAATTTCAGCTTCAACCCGTAGAACTCATTAATAGCCTTCTTGATCCTCACCACACGAGGAGATTTGTTCTCAGGTTTTCCAAAACCCCAATTTCCAAATTTACTCAAACAAGTTCTCTTCCACGCTTCCTGAAAGAAATCGTTAGCTTTAAAATCTGCATCCCACATATCCGAAGCATCACTCGGATTATACAATTTCTTAACATTCTTAAACAGGCTATATGCAGCACCTGGGTTATTTTGCCACAAATTGAAAAACAAAGCAGGGGCTGGCGTATCCCAAATACCAACCAAAAGATTTTCTATTGTTCCAATATCTCCCAAAGGAGGTCTTTTAAATGTTAAAGCTCTTTTGAATTCCGCTTTAGCAAATTGAATTTGAGCTTCGGCAACCCCAAATTGTGCTCCCATATTAGCAAAAAGCTCCGCTAATTTCATAGCATGATTTTTCTGATCTGGAAAAGTTTTATATAATGTTCTACCCATACATATATCCACGATTCGTTTTTGTTCCTTCTTAACTGATGGATCAAGCGCCTTACATGTCTTTGCCTCAATAAACTTTCCACCGTGAATCATAAAACCAAAAGGCTCAAAAACCTGAATATCTTTATCTGTACAACAAACATCCTCAAATAAAGTCCAGTCTCCCTCACCCTCTCTCTCGAAGTCATGGCTAGGAATAGCCTTAAAGGATTCGAGGAGCTTTTGAAGTCTTCCAGATTTAAACGTCCATTGAAGAAAACCAAAAGTTACTCCAGTCTCGTCATACATAACTACTGTATCATGGTTACCCTCACAACGAGCAACAACACCCATTATTTTTGTCCAAGGACCCCAAGGTGCTGGAGGATTATATTCAACACCTCCCTTACATCGAGGACCTCCAAAATTTTTATACTTAACCCAGTTTACTTTAGCCATTGTTTTCCTCCTTATTTTAAACAACACTTCTTAAATTTCTTACCACTATTACATGGACAAAGATCATTTTGATTTATTAATCTCTTCCATTTCTTCTGGTGTATAAATTCTGCCTGTTCTAGTATCCATTTTGTCTCCTTTGCTTATAAATTACTTTTTCAGTTTTCTATTCATCATACTTTTCGCTCCAACGATGAGTTATCTCAACATCAGCTACGAGAGGAACACTAAATTGTATAAACTTATGCATACGCTCACACATACAAGATTCCATGATTTTACATGCAGCATCAATACAATCAACATGGGAATAGACCACCAATTCATCATGGACATTCAACACTACATAAGCATCTAGCTCTTGCCTTCTCAGCTCCTGACCAACCCACGTCCAAGCCAGCGACATCATATCACTCGCGCCGCCCTGGATAGGACTATTGATCGATTGCCTCATAGCCTTACCCACGAGACCACCTAGCCTCTTGATTTCAGTATTTATTACACAAGTAAAAACATGACTGCAGCTAGAACACTTCTTTAAATGGGGTACCTGAAATAGATGAGATGCATTTGCTATAATAAGACCTTTGATTTTACTTTCATCCAAGTTATTAACAAAATGGTACCAATCATCGCCAGTTTCATTCCAATCTTGATCCAAGCCCAACTGACCAAAATACGGACCCTTTCTATAACAATCGGGCCTATGCAGTTTATTTGGCCAAGGCATATACTCAGGTACGTATATTTGAGCATCAGGTAGATGCCTTCTTCTACCAAATATATTTTGCACATAACCATTATCTTTAGCAAACTGATGCAAGTCATCGATCCACGTTTTAAGAACAGGAGCAGCTCCAAAATAATCTTCATTAATCATTTTGTCAGCTTCTTCAAAAGATATACCCAAATCCTGCGCTAAAGAATACACACCTTTTCCATAAGCTATACTGAAATTCACTACCTTTGCATTACTTCTATCAGCAGGATAATGCTCTTTAACCTCTTCAACTGTTTTATCTGGATGCCAAATCTTTTGTGCCATCAAAGCATGAGCATCGATCCCTTTATTAAAGCCTTCTATCCATACGGGCTCCCCAGAACAATGAGCAATGAATCTCAATTCAATTTGGGAATAATCCTTGAATATAAACCTGTAGTCTTCACCTCCAGCAAACATAGACTTGACAATTTCGCCACCATTTTCTGGTCTTGGGAGAGTAACCAAACTAGGATCTGATCCTCTCAATCTTCCTGTTAAGCTATCAGGGAAATAAGTAGTGTGAATCCAACCTACTCGACCTTCGTTAGTTACCTCATCAACATTCTCAAGAGCTGGCATAATGTAAGAACCGTAGATTTTTGAAGCTCTACGGAACCGAAGTAGTTTCTCAATAAGTGGAAATCGAGTTTCCTCTAAAACAGTTGAAAGCTCTACCTTCGTTTCAGGTTTTATCTTGCCTTCTTCTAGTTTACTATAAAATTGCTCTCCTAATTTCTCAGTAATCAACCTTTTATTAGCCTCTATTATACTCCACAGCATCCTCTCCAGTGTTTCAGAATCCGTAACCCAACCCTGCTTGTTTCTTCTACCTCCAGGTAGCTTTAGTTCCTCAAACAATAACCTACCAACCTTAGCAGGAGACCCTAAATCAATAGGAGCGCCGAGTATTTCGGTAGCTTGTGCCAAGCACTCTTCTATTATTTTTTCTTGCTCTACTTTAATCCTATTAGCCACTTCAAGATCTACAGGCATCCCGCATATTTCAGTTGCGACCAATTCAGTTTGCAAAGGCATCACTATATTTTGGAATACCCAAATTATACCCTCTTTCTCTAACATAGGTTCAAAAATATATTTAAGCGCCAGAGCATAGTCAGAGTCAGAACAACCATACTTATATAGAATATCTAAAGGAACCTTTGAGTATCTCCTGTAATCAGGATCATAATGATTCATAGCAGCATCTAAATCATCTTTCGGCTGAGAAGCACTACTATCTAAATAGCGATCAGCCATCCCCAGCTTCATCACCTTACCACTCTTATCAAAATCAGATTTCAAAGCATGGGAAGATACTAGCCGCTCTTCATCTAATAAAGAATGAGCAAGATGGGTATCAAAAGCAAAACTCTTAACTGTTATTCCATGGAGTCTGCATAACTTGAACATATCGAACTTCCCGTACTGAGCAATCTTCGGAATATTTGACTCTAAGACTTCTCTGATTACTTCAATT
>Ga0180008_1000153_pt1 | contig 70898 bp, 71 predicted proteins | sample MM_PW_MetaG_FD_121121 | JGI IMG/M metagenome (GOLD analysis project Ga0180008, IMG submission 121121) | Groundwater microbial communities from the Aspo Hard Rock Laboratory (HRL) deep subsurface site, Sweden - MM_PW_MetaG | ecosystem: Environmental > Aquatic > Deep subsurface > Groundwater... | reverse complement strand
TAAAGTATAAATAATAATTCCCCAATATCCATCTACTGAAAATTGTGCTAAATCAATTCCACTTTTTAACTCTTCAAATCCATCTTTCATATATCCAATTCCAAGGAATACAAACCCTAAACCTAAAAAAATATTTCCAATACCTTGAATATTTTTTTGCTTATAAAATCTAAATATTACACCAAAAATAATCATAGGAAGAGAAAAAGCAGCAATATCAATTTTCACCCCAAGAGTTGAAACTATCCAAGTAGTTGCTGTTGTTCCAACAGCTGATCCAAAAACAACACCTAAGGCACCTGCTAGTGATATTATTTTTGCTGATAAAAAAGAGATTACAATAATTGCAATTAAAGATGAACTTTGCAGGATTGCAGTGGCCGTTATTCCTAAACTAACTGATTTAAAAACAGTATCTGTACTTTTGGAAATAAGCTTTTCTAGTATTCCTCCAGAAAAAAGCTTAAATCCATCTTCCATAAAATGCATACCAATGATGAATATTCCAACACCAGCAACAATATATTTTGAATCTTCATTTACATATAATAAGTATCCTAATAATACTAATAAAATATATGAAAGATATTTTTTCATTATTCCACTGTTACAGATTTTGCAAGATTTCTTGGCATATCAACATCATTTCCAAGTCTAATTGAAATTTCCATTGATAAAAGTTGAAGAACAATTAACATTTCAAAAAACTCTAACATATAATGATCGCATTGATTTATTTTTACAAAGTCATCTGCTAAATCAAAGTCAAGTGGTGAAATTGCACAAATAGTACTATCTCGGGCACTTAATTCCTCTACATTTGATTTAATTTTGTCATATAGTAAATTTTGTGGCATTAATGCAATTGTAAATAGTTCTGGATCTGCTAAGGCGATTGGTCCATGTTTCATTTCACCTGCTGGATAACCTTCAGCGTGTAAATATGAAATTTCTTTTAATTTTAAAGCACCTTCTAGGGCAAGTGGAAAAAATACATCTCTTCCTATAAAAAAGAATCCATGACCATGTAAATATCTTTTTGATAATCTTTTAGTTTTTTCATGTATTTTATCACTAATACAAAGTGATTTGGGAACTTCTCTTAAAGTATGTAGCTCTTTTTGTAAAACATCAGATGAAATCACATTTTTTACTTTTCCAAAATATAAAGCTAACATCCAAAGTACTACTGTTTGAGTTGAAAATGCTTTTGTTGAAGCAACACCTTTTTCAATTCCAGCTCGTGTTAAAATAGTAGCATCTGCTGTTCTTGTCATTGAAGAGTTATCAACATTACAAACCACAAGAGTTTTAAGACCTGCTGCTTTTGCCATTTTTAAAGCTTCTAAAGTATCAGCTGTTTCTCCACTTTGAGAAATTACTATAAATAGTGTATCTTTTGTTAAAAGTGGATCTTTATATCTAAACTCACTTGCTATTTCTATACTACATTTTATTTTTGAAAGTCTTTCAAATAAATATGTAGATGTTAACCCTGCATGATAAGATGTACCACAAGCACAAATTTTAATCTCAGAAATACCATCTATTATTGATTTTTCAATCTCATCAAATAAAATCTCATTATCTTTAATTCTTCCAAGCATACAATCACTAACAACAGCACTTTGCTCATAAATTTCTTTTTCCATAAAAAATCTAAATCCATCTTTTTGTGCAAATTGTTTAGAACTAGGAAGTGTAGCCCATGAATAATTATCGCTAAAGAATTCAATTCCAAAAGCAGATGCAATTCCACCAACTCCATCTTCTAAATAAACAACTTCTTTTGATAATCCAATTAATGGAGCATCAGAAGATGCAAATAGAACTTCCTCTTTTTCATTTCCACGAGCCACAATTAATGGGCTTCCATGTTTAAAGAAAAATATTTTTGTAGGATCAGCTTTTGTGATTAGAAGAATTGAAAAGGCACCTTCTAATCTTGAAATTGTACTTTTAAAAGCTTGTGTAGTGTCATTTGAAATATTGTAAAAATTTTCAAATAAGTGAACAATAACTTCTGTATCTGTTTGAGATACAAATTTATGTCCTTTTGCACTTAATTCATCTTTTAATTCTTTATAGTTTTCAATGATTCCATTATGAACAACATAAGAATATTCACCTAAGTGTGGATGTGCATTTAATTCTGTTGGTTTACCATGAGTCGCCCATCTTGTATGGCCGATTCCTAATTCATAGTTATCTGATGCTAATTCATTTACTTTTTCTTCAAGATTTACTAATTTTCCTAAAGCTTTAAAAACATCAATTTTATCATTTTTTAATACTGCAATTCCTGCACTATCATAACCTCTGTATTCTAACTCTTTTAATCCATCTAATAATATCTTAGTAGTATCATTTTTCCCAATATAACCAACAATTCCGCACATTTTTAATACCTTCTTTTCAATTTTTAAGTATAAATATTATATTAAACAATTACTAAATAACTGCTTTTAACATTTTTAGTTATTTTTAAATATTTAAATTTGTTATAAATTCTTTATGAATTTTACCATTTGAAGCAACAATATACTTATCTTCGAATAATTTATATTTTTTTCCTTTTATATTTGAAACAATTCCACCTGCTTCTGTTAGTATTAAAATTCCAGCACTAACATCCCAAGCTTTTAGATTCATTTCATAATAACCTTCATAAGTACCCTTTGCAATATAACATAAATCAAGAGAAGCAGAACCTAGCCTTCTTATATCTTGGCAAAGAGGTAGAATGATTTTTATTTTTTTAATTACGTCATTTAAATCATCTTCACTTGAACCACTTGTATATGGGAATCCTGTTGCAATAAGCGATTTTTGAAAATCATTTTCAAGACTTACTTCTAATTTTTTACCATTTAAATAAGCACCCTTTCCTTTTTTTGCTGTATATAATTCATCTAAAATTGGATTATAAACAACTGCAATATATGGTTTTTTATTTTTATAAACACCAACTGAAATAGCAGTATGAGGAACACCATTTACAAAATTTGTTGTTCCATCTATAGGATCAATTATAATTGAGTTATTAAACTCAATATTTGCATTATCTGATTCTTCAGCTATTAGATTAAAATCTTGGAATTTCTTTGAGAATTTCTTTTTCAAAAATTTCTCAACTGCTACATCATATTCTGTAACTAAATCTTTTTTTGCTTTAAATGTAATGTCTTTTTTTGAGTAATATCCCTCTTTTAAGATTTTCCCTGCTTCTTTTATTATTTTTATTAATTCTTTTTTCATATATTCACTTTTTTAAAATTTCTTGTATTCTATCTAAGATATTTAAAAAATTTTATAATTAATTTATAAAAAATAAACAATAAACAGCTAAAATAAAATTATTTCTTTGGAGACTCACCTTGCAAAACAGTATAAATATTAAAGATCTTTTAGATTTTAAAACAAGATTATGGATTTATTTATTATCATTTTGTTCTATTATTTTTTTACAAACATTTTGTACCAATATTTGCCCTTTTATTGATGGTTTACAACATGATAAATTATTTAGAAATTTATTTATGATTTTTCTTTTACAATTAGTTTATAGAGAATTTTTATATAGCTATTTTAAGAACTCTAGAAGAAATTTATCAATTCCAAGACAAGCTTATTTTTTAAGTATTATTTCTTGGTTTATGGCTGGATTTTCTGCTTTTATTCTTCATAGTATTTTATATCCTGATTTTCCAATATCAAGTCATTTTAGAATATTTTCAAGTTATTTAACACTTGGAGCTGGAATTTTAGCTCAACTTGAATATATAATTTTTGAAAAAAGATACAAAGAACTTTCAAAAGATAAAGTTTTTACAATTTTTAATGAAAAAATTTCTCAAAGAATTTTAGAAACTTTTTTAATTTTTACAATCACACCGATTATAACAATATTACTAATTATTGCTAGATACAACCAAGAAAAGATTATTGATGTTCAAGTTACATTAGAAGTATTTTATATAGGTTTATTAATGATTATTTCAGCAGTAATTTTAGCAATAGCTTTTGGAAAAATATTAAAAGAAGATACAAAAATCATTATAAATAATATCGGAAATATTAAAAAAGGTGAGTATGAAAACACAGCTATAATCAATAGAGCGGATGAACTTGGTGAAATATCATATGCTATGAGAAATATGTCTGGATCTATAAAAGATGGAATAAATAAAATTGAATCGTTAAGCGATGAGATTATAAATACTCAAAAAGAAATTATCTACACAATGGGTGAGATTGCAGAAACTAGAAGTAAAGAAACAGGAAATCATGTAAAAAGAGTTGCTGAGTATTCAAAACTTCTTGCTTTAAAACTAGGATTAGATGAACAAACAGCTGAAATGTTAAAACTAGCAAGCCCGATGCATGATATTGGGAAAGTTGGTATTCCTGATAATATTTTAAATAAACCAGGGAAACATACATTTGAAGAGTTTGAAATCATGAAAACCCATGCACAACTAGGGTATGAGATGTTAAAACACTCAACAAAACCAATTTTACAAGCAGCTGCAATTGTTGCAAGAGAGCATCATGAAAAATACAATGCAAAAGGCTATCCAAAAGGTTTAAGAGGTGAAGAAATTCATATTTTTGCCAGAATTACGGCGGTTGCAGATGTTTTTGATGCTTTAGGAAGTGATCGAGTTTATAAAAAAGCTTGGGAAGATGAAAAAATATTTGAACTATTTAATAGTGAAAAAGGTGAACATTTTGACCCTAAAATTATCGATGTATTTTTTGAAAACATAGAAGAAATAAAAGTTATACGAGAGAAATTTAAAGACATCTAAAATAAATATGAATAAAAGTTCATATGTAATTCATTAAACATTCATATTCAAAGATTAAACTTTCAAAAAATAAAGGATAATCTTTGATTCCATTTGCCCTAAAAGCACTATTTGCCAATAAATTAAAAACCATCCTTATTTATCTAAGCCTTATTTTTTCGATAATATCTATATTTTTAATTAGCTCTATTTCAAATGGAATAATTAGCATGTACTCATCAATGCTAAAAAGTGATGGAGATATTATTATCACTCAATCAAATATATCAGATACTTTTTTCTCAAATGTAAATATAAATTTAATCCAAAAAATAAATAAAATCCCAGATGTTATTGAATCATCAGCTTTAATTGTGGGAGCAAGTCCCGTTGAGAAACTTCCAATTGTTGCTATTTATGGAGCAACTCAAAATAGATTTAAAAATTACAAATTAGAACTAGGGAACTATCCAGAACAAAATGAAGTAATAGTTGGAAAATCTATATACGAGCAACTTAATAATAAAAATGAAATTCAAATAGCAAATAAAAGTTTTAAAATATCAGGAGTTTTCAAAAGTGAAATTGGTTTTGAAAATGGTGGAGTTGTTTTACCTATCACACATGCAGCAGAGATATTCAATAAATCAGCTTCAATGATTATGGTAAATACAAATTTAAACTCAAATCTTGAAAATATTATCAATGAAATTAAAAAACTAGATACTCAAATAGATGCAAAATCAACGCAAAACTTTGTAGATAACTATAATCAATTTAAAATCATTAAAACCTCATCAAATGTTATTTCATTGATTGCTTTTTGTATGGGATTATTAGGCATTACAAGTTTAATGAGTATTACAATAAACCAAAGAAAAAGTGAATTTGGAATTAAAAGAGCTTTGGGAATTAGCACTGCTGAAATCGTTTATTCAATTATGATTGAGAGTTTTATATTAGGAGTTTTTAGTTTTATTAGTGCTTTTATTATCTCTAATATAGTTTTATATTTTATAAAAAATGCTTCATCTTTACAAGGTTATGTAAATGGTGAAATTTCAAATGAATTAGCATTTTATATTTTTGTAGCATCTATTTTCATGGCAATAATTGGCTCAATAATTCCTGCATTAAATGCTTCTAAAACAGATCCAGTTGAGTTAATTCAAGGAAATAAAATATGATAAAAGTAACAAATCTAAGTCACTATTATAATAAAGATTTAGCTCTTAAAGATATTAATTTAGAGATAAAAAAAGGTGAATTTGTTTCAATTATTGGGGAGAGTGGAAGTGGAAAATCTACCCTTTTATCTGTTTTATCAACATTGCTTAAACCTAGTAGTGGAGAGATAGTTTATGAAGATACTAATTATAAAAACATAAAAAATATAGATAATTTTAGACGTGAAAATATTGGATTTATTTTCCAATTTCATTATCTAATAAATTATCTAAGTGTAAAAGAGAACATAAATCTTGCAAATAAAAAAGCTTCAAAACAAGAGATTCTTGAGTTATTAAAAAGTTTAGGAATTGAAAATTTAATAGATAAATATCCAAATGAAATTTCAGGAGGACAAAGACAAAGAGTTGCAATTGCAAGGGCTATGATTAACAATCCAAAAGTAATCTTTGCAGATGAACCAACTGGAAATTTAGATTCTAAAAACTCTTTGAATGTATTTGAACTTTTTTCTACTTTAGCAAAAAAAGGAACAACAATAATAGTAGCAACACATGATAAAAACTTAGCTTTAAAAACTAATATAACTTATGAGGTAAAAGATGGAAAACTTATATAACTTTGATAATTTTATAAATAGACATTTTAAAATATCTATTGCATTTTTTGCATTAGGACTTTTTTTCGGAATACTTTATTCTATAAATCTTTTAGGATTTAGTATAGATTCACAAACTTTAAATCCTATAAATATGAGATCTATTCATATAAGTTTGATGCTTTATGGTTTTATTCCTTTGATGCTTTCATATTTGCCATTTTTACTAATAAACAAAGAAGTAGGAGTTGATAAGGAAGGGCTTAGATTTTTAAACTTATATACTATTTTTTGGTATATTTTTTTAGTATTTATGGTTCTTTCTTTACTCCTTGGAAAAAGCAGAGGTTTAGCTTTTTATGATTTTGCCTATGAATTAAATTTTTTATTAGCCTTTGCTGGTATTTTTTATATTATTGCTTTATATAAGTTTATTAGACTTTATAAAATCCTTCCTTTATGGATAAAAGTTTGTTTAAGAGTTGTAGTAATTGCTCCAGTTGCACTATTAATTTTAATGAATCCAATTATTGGACAAGTTGAAAGTACAGTATCAGGTCCCCATGGAGATAATACTCTTGGAATGAGTTTAGCTTTAATTCCAATTTATTATCTAATAATTAAACTACTGAATATTGGTGAATTCAAAGCTTCTTGGAATATTTTTTGGATAATTCCTACAATCTTTTATTTTGGCTCTGTATTACATAGAATTATTATTGGACCACTATCTTACAATCAAGAATGGTTTTTACAATATCTATCGCTTTTATATATTCCATTACTTTATAGATGGTTCAAAGATAGTAATATCTCATCACATGCAAAAAAGGCTTTATTAATTTCAATTCTTGCTTTTTTATTTGTGGATGTTGAAGGAAACATTATCTTTATTCCCCAAATTAGATGGATATTTCATAGAAATGATTTAATTGTTGCTCATGCTCATGTGGCTATGGGAATAGCTATATTTTTTATGGTTATTGCTATGTTTATACATAGTATTAAAGAGCTTCAAAAAGATATCTATTTAAATGTCTATTTATTTGCACTTTTAGGGATATTTATAGTTTTGAGTATTTCAGGATTTACACAAGCAGGAATCATAAATATTCCAAGTCACGCTATGTGGATTTTTAGAACTGCTTTTGGATGTTTTGCTCTTGTTTTTATATTTGCTTTTATAAAAATAAAAAAATCTTACTCAAAAATAGAGCTTTATAATATTGCAGGAATTTTAAGTGATGGATTAGGAGGAATATTTTTAATACTTTTTGCAAGTTTTATTTATCCTATTATTGGTTTTACATTTAGTGGAGTTTATGAATATATTGTTTTTACATTTGTATGTATGACAGGTATTATTCACTATATGGCTTTAAAGAATCCATCGAGTCAAATCATTTTAACAAATTTAACAGTTATAATAAGAGTCTTTGCTAGTTCTATGTTTTTTGCACTATATTCATCGGGGAACTTGAGCTTTGAAGCATTAGCTATTTGCCTATTTGATTTAGCTTTTGTTTTTACTTATTTAATCTTTTTTTATCAAAAACCATTTAAGAAGGAGATCTTATGCAAAGATTGATTTTAATACTTTTTATTGCGTGTGAGTTATGTTTTTATTTACTAATTGCACAAACAGGAATTGTTGAATATTTTTCTTCAAATATATTTTTAATTGCACCACTTCCTATTGGAGGAATTATTGGTACCTTATTAGTTTCATATATAAAAATTGAGAATACTAATAAAATTTCTATATTTTTAACTATTCAATTATTGATGAGTTTTATATATCCACACTATAACTTCTTAACTTTATTTATTTTAGGAATTGCTGTTGGAAGTTTAGCTCCACTTATTATAAATGAGATTAAAAAAACATCTTTAGTAGAGCTTGGATTTGCACTTTGTATCTCTTATGTAACTGGAACATTTTTGTTTAACTATGATGTATCACAAAGAGGATTTATAGCTATTACTTTAACTCTTATAGTATTAATAGCATCAAGATTTCTACCACAAAATCCTGAGAATAACACTTCAATTGATTCAAAACACTCTTTATTTTTGATGGTTTTATGGGTATTTTTAGACTCAGCACTTTTTGAATCACTATCAAGAGATATTTCAGTTTCAATTTGGAGAGATGGCTTTACCCTTGAAATTGCCCTATTTCATATAATTGGTGTTGTTTGTGCTTTATATTTCAAAATAGAAAGAAATCAAAAAGAATTATTTATAATCACACTTTTTGCTCTTTCATATCTATTTTATTTTTTAAGAGAAGGATTTATTTTATCCCTTATCTATCCTTTTGTAATATCATATTACAATGTAGTGATATTGCAAACAATTAGTAAAAAGAATTTTAAAACTATTACATTTTATATGGTATTTATAGGATGGATAGCATCTGGTGCTGGACTTTTTGTAGCTTTAGAAAATCTAATTTTATTTGTGCCTATTGTTTTATTAATTGCACTAATTAAAATAATGACTAGGGAATATTTACCAAAAAACAAGGAGATAAAATATGTATAAAATATTAATAATATTATGTTTAAGCCTAGCAGCAATTGCTTCAAGTCTTAGTGTTCAAAAAGCTGATATTACAGCTCACACAGAGGTTTTTGGTGATAGCCAAATTAACCCAAGTACAAAAGAGATAAATACTTTTTTAACAATACAAAAAGAAGTAGAATCAATAAGAGGTAAAATCTATTTTGATACTATTACACTAATTAGTGAAAAAAGAGATAGGGATTCAAATATGTATGAATTATTGAATTTCCAAAAATATAAAACTATCTCTTTTGATATCTCAAGTATTGTAAAAAATGATAATGGCTATGATATAAATGGAGATTTAACATTAAATGGTGTTACAAAAAATATCACAACAAAGGGCGAAATAATAAATAATAAAGATGCTATTTTACTAAAAGGTGGATTTTCTATTAATCTTACAGATTTCAACTTAGAACCACCTACAATGTTCTTTTTAACTGTTAGAAATCAAATTGATATTTCATATAATATTGAATTAAAAAAGTAAATTAAATGATAAAAAAACTTATATTATCAATACTATTTCCAGCTATTATGTTCTGTAGCAGTTTAAAAATAAATGATAAAATAAGCAATTTTTCACTTACAGATCAATTTGATAAAATACATACAATCAATAGTGGAGTTTCCACTATTATTGTAACTTTTCAAAAAGATACATTAGAGATGATAAATGATTTTTTATCTTCAAAAAGTGAAAATTTCTTAGAAGATAAACATGCAGTGTTTATAAGTAATATTACATCAAGTCCAACAATTATTACAAGAATGTTTACAATTCCTCATTTAAGAGATTATAAATATACTATTCTTTTAATCTATGATGAAAATAGTATGAAGTTTTTAAAAGAAGAGAATAAAACTACTATTTATTCGATTATGAATGGTCAAGTAAATAACATTCAATACATTTCATCAAAAGATGAATTAGAAAAGATCTTTCACTAATGAATCTTCCAAAACCACAATCAATAGAAATATTCGTAGAAAATGAAAAACTACATAATCTTAAAATACTTCATTTAAGTGATTTACATATAAATAGAAAAAGTTCTATAACACAAGTTCAAGAGTTAATAGATATTTGTAATGATTTAGAGTTTGATATTGCTGTAATTACAGGAGATATTATTGATACAAAAGTGAAGTTTATAAAAGAGCATTTACAAGTATTAAATAGATTAAAACAAGAAGTTTATTATATAAGTGGAAATCATGATCTGTTTTATGGTTTAGAAGATTTAAAAAAAGAGTTAACAAATTTTATTTTTATGGATAATAGTTGTAAAGAATTTATTTATAAAAATGAAATTATATATCTAGCAGGACTTAGTGATAGATTTTCAAAGTTTTTTAAAATAAAAAGAGAAGAAAAACAAATAGAAAAATATCTATTAAACTCTCCTTCAATATTCATCTCCCATCAACCAAAAGATTATAAAATTGCTCTTAATTCGAAAACAAATCTATTCTTATGCGGACATACACACGGTGGTCAAATTTTTCCTTTTCACTATTTAGTAAGAGTTGTACAACCATTTTTAGCAGGTCTATTTTATAGAAGACAAACAGCAATCTATGTAAACAAAGGTTTAGGAACTTGGGGTGTGGATTTTAGATATAAAGCAGATAATGAAATAAGCTTACTTAAATTAATAGCAAAAAGTGTAAAATAATTCTATGAAAATATTAATAATAGAAGACGATGAAAAAATCGTAAGTTTTTTAAAAAAAGGCTTAGTTGAAGAGTGTTATGTTGTTGATAGTGCAACAAATGGAGATGAGGGTTTATATCTTGCAAGTGTAAATGAATATGATTTGATTTTATTAGATATTCAACTTCCAGTAAAGGATGGAATAGAAGTTTGTAAAAGCCTAAGAGATTCAAATAATCAAACTCCTATAATTATGCTAACTGCTAAAGATTCTATTGAAGATAAGATAAAAGGATTAGATATTGGAGCAAATGATTATCTAGCAAAACCTTTTTCTTTTGCTGAATTATTAGCTCGCATTAGAGTACAATTAAGATCTAATAACTCTATTTTATTAAAACTCTCAATTGCTGATTTAGAACTCGATTTATTAAATAAAACAGCCACAAGAGCAAATGAAAATATTGTTTTGACATCAAAAGAGTTTACTCTACTTGAATTTTTGATTAAAAATAAAGATAGAGTATTGAGTGAAACTATGATTAACTCTGCTTTATCATCATTTGAAGATTCAAATATTAGCAATATTGTAAATGTTTATATTTATAGATTAAGAAATAAAATTGATAAAAAATTTGATAAAAAACTAATTAAAACAATAAGAGGAATAGGATTTAAAATAAGTGACAAATAAATTATCAATAAAAAAGAAACTTTTACTTTATAGTTTTTTAATTCAAATTATTATTCTTGCTATTTTTTCATTTTCACTTTATAAAGCCCTAGAAATTTCCACATTAGATAAACTTCAAGCAACTTTGAAAGTTATAATTTTAGATGTTACAGATGATTTACTTGAAAAAGAACAAATTAGTGCTGTAACGTTGGATGAAGAAAAAGAGTATAAATTTGAACCTTTATTTATAAGAATATTAGATAACAATAACCATGAAAAACTAATTCAAACATCAAATTTTCCAGAAGATATTGAGCATAATGATAATTATCTTAAAAATCTAGAACTAAATACAATTACCTTTGAAGAGCAAAACAACTATTTAGTAAGTAGAATAAAAATAGATTTTCATAAAGAAAAAATAGTAATCATTGAAATTGCTACAACAAAGGAGATACTAACTTCCACTTTAGAAGATATTTTATATATCTTAAGTTTTATTTTACCAATAGTTTTGATATTTTCAATTCTTGGTGGTAATTTTTTAATTTATAAATCTTTCTTACCAATTGAAAATATATTACTTGAGTTAAAACAAATAAATGCAAAAGACTTATCAGCAAGATTAAAAAGCAATAAAAATAAAGATGAAATAAATCAACTTGTTGAAGAAGTGAATAATTTATTAAAAAGATTAGAATCATCATTTGAGAAAATCTCACAATTTAGCTCAGATGCTTCACACGAGCTAAAAACTCCTTTAACTATCATCAGAGGGGAAATAGAGATTGCATTAAGAAGAGAACGTTCAAATGAAGAATACAAGAGTGTTTTGAATAGTTCTCTAAATGAAATAATCATAATTGAAAAAACAATAAATGATTTACTATTTTTAGCAAAAAATGAAAAAGATATTTTAATAGATAATCAAGAAGATATATATTTTGATGAAATTATTGATGAATCAATAAATGAAGTAAAAAGTTTTGCAAAATTAAACCAAATAGAGATAAATTTTATACTTGAAGATACTATTGAATATAAGGGTTATTCCAACCTTTTAAAGATTGCTTTAAAAAATGTACTTAAAAATGCAATACAATTTAGCCACAAAAATTCTCAAATAATAGTCAAAAGTTATAAAAAAGGTAGTTTTTTTGAAATTTCAGTACAAGATTTTGGAATTGGAATAGAAAAAAATGAACAAATTAAAATATTTGAAAAATTTTATAGAACTGATAAAAGTAGGAATAAAAACTCAGGTGGAACAGGTCTTGGAATGTCCATTTTAAAGAAGATTGTAGATATCCACAAAGGGAAAATAAATATCCATAGTAAAGAGAATATTGGAACAACAATTACTATATCTTTTCCAATAGAAAATAATTTTTAGAAAATTCAGTTTACTTTAATCTAAAATGATGTTATAATTACATTATCTAAACAATGTGGAGGTACGAATGACGATGATTTCACTTTTTACGGTTGTTAACAATTAATTTTAAAGTTAAGTTTACTATCTAGTAAACTTAGTAGATAAAAGTATTATCTACATTAAATAATAATTTTATGAAGGCTAGAGTTTGTGCTCTAGCCTTTTTTTTTAAGTGAAATTTATCTAGGATAAAGATAGAATAGAACATGAATTTATACAATAAAAAAGAATTACTAATAATATTATTTGTTGCATTAGCTTATCTTATTTCTGCAAAAATAGTTTCTCCATTATCTTTATCTCAAACATCAAGTGTATTTGTATTATGGCCTCCAACAGGTATAGCTTTAGCATCATTAATAATATATGGTTATCGTGTTACATTAGGTATTTTTTTTGGTGCTTTCTTACTAAATTATTCCATTACTCCTTTTTTAGTTTCATTTGAAATTGCAATAAGTAATACTATTGGACCAATAATTGCCTTTTACTTTATAAAAAAACATATCTTGGATTATAAAATATTTGGTAATTACAAATACCTATTTATATTTTTTATTAATATTATTTTAGCGTCTTTATTTACCTCTTCAATAGGTACATATTTTCTTCTTTTAAATAATATCATTTCAGAAGATATATATTTTAAAGTTTTTTTTAGCTGGTTTAATGGTGATTTAATTGGTTTTATAATAATCACTCCCTTAATAATAAATTTATTTAAATTAAATAATTTTGAAATAAATATAAATGAAATTATTGAACTATTATTAGTAAGTTTTCTACTTTTTTTCTTTTTATGGTTAGTATTTGAAGATAATGGCTTGATAAGTGAAGAATTATACTCTTTAGAAATTTTATTCATTTTACCATTATTATGGTTTACAATCCGATTTAAAACCCTTGGTACAACTATTTCTTTACTCATATTATCTACTATGATTACAATTGGTACAGTTAATAATAATGGTCCATTTGTTAGAGAAGATATTGATTTATCACTTTTCCTTTTACAAAATTTTATATTAGTTTTCACTTTTACATTTTTTATTATATTAGTAATGTTAAACACAAATGATAAAAATAGAAAAAAATTACAAAGCTTAACTGATAAATTATTAACAGCACAAAAAATAGCAAAAATTTCTAACTGGGAATACGATATAAACAATAATTCATTAGAATTATCTGAAGAATCTCTTAATATATTTGAAACAAAAGACAAAAGATTAAATCTTGATTTTTTAGAAGAATTTTTATCAAAAAAAGATTTTAGAAAATTAAAAAATTATATATTAAATATTAAGGAAAGAAATAAAAGTATTACTTTTAAATTAAATATAAATAACTCAATAAAATGGCTTATATTTAACAGTTCACTAGATATTAATAAAAATATATTAATTGGAACAATTCAAGATATAACAATTCAAAAAGAAAAAGAAAGAGAAAATATAAATAAAGAAAGAATTTTTTCACAACAAGCAAAAATGGCTTCTATGGGTGAAATGATTGAAAATATTGCCCATCAATGGAGGCAACCTTTATCTACTATTTCTACATCCGCAACAGGTCTTCTATTACAAAAAGACTTAGATATATTAAGTGATGAAACTATGGTTGAATCACTTAAAAGAATTAATCATACTACACAGTTTTTATCAACAACAATTGATGATTTTAGAAATTTCTTTAAACTTGAAAAAGAAAAAACTACTTTTCTATTTAATGAACTTTTTGATAAAACATTAAGAATTGTATATACACAAGCTGATAATTCAAATATAACTTTTATAAAAAATATAAATGATATTAAAATAACTAGTTATGAAAATGAATTAATGCAAGTTATTATCAATCTTTTAAATAATGCAAAGGATGCATTAATTGGAAATAAAATTAATAATAAACTAATATTTATTGACTGTTATAAAAAAGGAAATAAAACAGTAATAGGAATAAAAGATAATGCAGGTGGTGTTGCCAATAATATAATAGATAAAATATTTGAACCATATTTTACAACAAAATGGTACAGGAATTGGATTATATATGAGTCATGAAATCATATCTAAACATATGAAAGGTAATTTAAATGTTGAAAATATAGAATTTAAATATGAGAAAGTTTCTTATATTGGTGCTTATTTTAAAATTGAACTATATGATAATTAAGCCATAAAAAAAGGAGATCAAAATGATCTCCTTTTAAAATGATGTAATTTAAAATTACATCATTCCTGGCATTCCACCCATCCCCATGTCTGGCATTGAAGGCATTGAAGGTTTATCTTCTTTAATATCAGTTACTGTAGCTTCTGTAGTTAATAGTAAAGATGCAACTGAAACAGCATTTTGCATAGCAACTCTTTCAACTTTTGCAGGATCCACAATTCCAGCTTCAAACATATCTACATATTCACCAGTTGCAGCATTAAATCCTAAATTTTCATTTGCAGATTTTTCAACTTCATTTGCAACAACACCAGCATCATATCCAGCATTTGTAGCGATTTGTTTTAAAGGCGCTTTAATAGCTCTAAAAATGATTGCAGCACCAATTGCTTCATCACCTTCAAGAACTAAAGTAACTTTAGCAGCAGCTCTTATTAACGCAGCTCCTCCACCAATTACAATACCTTCTTCAACAGCAGCTCTTGTTGCACTTAATGCATCATCAACTCTGTCTTTTTTCTCTTTCATTTCAGTCTCAGATGCAGCTCCAACTTTAATAACAGCTACTCCACCACTTAATTTTGCAAGTCTTTCTTGTAATTTTTCTTTATCATATTCAGAAGTTGTATTAGAAATTTCTGCTTTGATTTGTCCGATTCTAGATTTTACTCTTTCTTTATCACCATTTCCATCAACAATAGTTGTGTTATCTTTATCAATTACAACTTTTGAAGCAGTTCCTAAACAAGAGAAATCAGCAGTTTCTAGTTTCATTCCCATCTCTTCAGAAATTACAGTTCCACCAGTTAATACAGCAATATCTTCAAGCATAGCTTTTCTTCTATCACCAAATCCTGGAGCTTTAACAGCTGCTATATTTAAAGAACCTCTTAATCTATTTACAACAAGTGTTGCTAATGCTTCACCATCAACATCTTCAGCAATAATCACAAGTGGTCTTCCTGATTGATTAACTGATTCTAAAATTGGTAACATTTCTTTTAAAGAAGAGATTTTTTTGTCATATAATAAAATAAATGGATTTGCAAATTCACCAATCATTTTTTCAGCATTTGTTACAAAATATGGAGATAAATATCCTCTATCAAATTGCATACCTTCAACAACATCTAGTTCATCAGAGATACCTTTTGCTTCTTCAACAGTAATAACACCATCTTTTCCAACTTTTTCCATAGCTTCAGCAATCATAGCTCCAATTGCTTTATCAGAGTTTGCAGAAATAGTAGCAACTTGCTCAATTTCAGTTTTATTAGCAACAACTCTTGATGCTTTTTTAAGTTCAGCTAAAATAGCTTCAGTTGCTTTATCCATACCTCTTTTTAAGATAATTGGATTTGCACCAGCTGTTACATTTCTTAATCCCTCTTTGAAAATTGAATGAGCTAAGATAGTAGCAGTTGTTGTTCCATCTCCTGCTTCATCAGCAGTTCTTGAAGCAACTTCTTTTACAAGTTGTGCTCCCATATTTTCTAAAGTATCTTTTAATTCAATTTCTCTTGCTACTGATACACCATCTTTTGTAATTGTTGGAGCTCCAAAAGATTTTTGTAATAATACGTTTCTACCTCTTGGTCCCATTGTAACTTTTACTGCATCTGCTAATTTCTCAACACCTGCGTATAATCTATTTCTTGCGTTATCACCAAATAAAACTTCTTTTGCCATTACATAACTCCTATAACGTTTTCAATATTTAAAATCAGATATTCTTGACCATCAAGTTTAAATTCTGTACCTCTAAATTGTTCAAATACAATTGTATCACCAACTTTAACATCTTCTACTTTATTTCCGATTGCTACAACTTCTGCTGTATGTGGTTTTTCTTTTGCATTATCAGGAATATAAATTCCACTTGCAGTTTTATTTTCTACTTCGGTTCTTTTAACAAGAACTCTTTCACCTAGTGGTTTAAAATTCATAGTATTTCCTTTTATTATTTATAGTATTTTCGTTTAAAGCTTGGACTTTTAGCACTCTAATTTTCCAAGTGCTAAATTTTATTAAATTTTTGGATATTTGTCAAGAGGTTTGAGTTAATTTGACTAAGAGTTTGAAATTTCTACTTGTGTCTATTAATATATTCTAATAAAAGTTGCTCTAAAGACTCTTTTAAATTAAAATCAAAATTATTAAGTGTTTCTAAACATTTTAAAGATAAATCATCTGCACTTTTTTTAGCGCCACTAAGTCCTAATAAATTTACAAAAGAGTTCTTTGAACTATCATTTTGAGTTGTTTTACCAGCTTGCTCTGAACTGCAAGTTTCATCAATAATATCATCTTGAATTTGAAATAACAATCCTAAATCAATTCCAAAATTATAAAGTTTTTCTTGTGTTTGTAAATCATATTCGCAAATAATTGCTCCCATTTTTAAAGAAGCAGCGATTAATTTTGCAGTTTTGTGGATATGTAAAAATTCAAGCTGATTAAGTTGTAGTTTTTGATTTTCAAAATAACAATCAATTGCTTGACCAATTATCATTCCATCTATTCCACCATTTGAGCTTAAGCACTTGATTAAATCAATTTTAATATCATTTGATAATGAGGCGTTTGCTACTAAATTAAAAGCTTCTGTATTTAAAGCATCACCTACAAGAATAGCTGTTACTTCATCATATTTTTTATGTAAAGTTTGAAAACCTCTTCTTAAATCAGCATTATCCATAGCAGGTAAATCATCATGAATTAAAGAGTAAGTATGTAAAAATTCCAGCCCAAGAGCCACACAAAGCGAATTTGGAATCAATAAGCTTTTATTTGATTTTACTACAGATAATAAAAGCATAGGTCGAAATCTTTTGCCACCTGCTTTTAACATATGAGATAATGCATCCTCAAAATAAGGATGAAAAGTCTTTGAATTAGGAAGATTATTTAATAAATAATCTTCAAATAAAGATAATAAATTTTTCATAGAATTATTTTTGTCCAAAAGAACCTAGACCACCCATCATATTCATAGCCATCATTTTTTTATTTTCATCACTTTGTTTAATTACATCATTCATACATGAAATTAACAAAATTTGTAATGAATCTTTATCTTCAAGTAAAGAGTCATCAAGTTTTAAATCAATAACTTCAGAATTTCCATTAATTGAAATTTCTACCATTCCACCACCTGCTTTTGCCGTGAAGATTCTTGAGGCATTATCTTCTTTTGACTTAGCTGCCATATCTTGAAATTGATTCATCATATCATTTAAATTTAAATTTTTTAAATCAATTCCATCAAACATGGTCACTTCCTATAAGTTCATGAGTTATTAAATCAATATTATTTTTTTCATCAACTAAAACAACAGTTGGTTTATAATTTTCAAGTTCAGATTCATTATATGAAGCATAAGCAATAACAATAATTTTGTCACCAATTTCAACTTTTCTAGCTGCTGCTCCATTTAGACACATGTCTTTAGAACCAGCTTTCCCCTTAATTACATAAGTTTGAAATCTTTCTCCATTATTTATATTAACAATATCAACTTTTTGACCAACTCTTAAAGTTGATGCTTTCATTAAATCTTCATCAATAGTAATCGATCCAACGTAATTCAAGTTTGCATCTGTAACAGTTGCTCTATGAATTTTGCTATATAGCATATCAAATGTCATATACTAATTCCTTTTTATTTTACTAAATTAATAGGCTCACCCCAAAATGATGAAGGGATTAAATACTCTTCAACAGGGTTTCCACCTAATATATGTTCTTCTATTATTCTATCTATTTTTTCCTTAGATAAGTGAGAATACATAAAATGTCCAGGTTCAACTAACATAAGTGGACCCATTTGACATCTTCCAAGACAAGAAGTTCTAACAACTTGAACAGGTCCCATTAAACCACTTTTCATTAATGATTGAGCTGTGTGATTAAATAAATCTCTTGTATTTTCATTTACACAAGATGGTTTAGGCATTCCAGGAGGCGAAGATTGCTCACATTTAAATATGTAAAATGTCGGTTGTGGGATATCCATGGTTCTTCCTTCTTTTTAATAGTGCATTTTATAACAATTTCGAGAATTTTAACACTTTTTTTTTAAATTCTACTAAAACTGGTTTTTTTATTTTTTTTTAAAGCTAATATAATATACTATTTCTCAAATTTATTATGAAAAAGGGTTTATATGAAAAGGATTTTATTCTTTCTTTGTTCTTTTATGCTACTTCTAGAAGCTTCAAATCCAGTTGCTACTATTGAAACTACAAAAGGTACTATGGTTATAGAATTAAGAGCTGATTTAGCACCAAAAGCTGTTGAAAATTTTGTTACTCATTCAAAAAATGGTTATTACAATGGTCTTATATTTCATAGAGTTATAAAAGATTTTATGATTCAAGGTGGGGATCCAACAGGAACTGGTATGGGTGGAGAATCTATTTGGGGAAAACCATTTAAAGATGAATTTGCACCAAATGCGGTATTTGATAAAGCAGGTATTCTAGCAATGGCAAATTCAGGACCAAATACAAATGGAAGTCAATTTTTCATTACTACAGTTCCTACTTACTGGTTAAATGGAAGACATACAATTTTTGGACTTGTTACTCAAGGATTTGATGTTGTTAAAAAAATTGAAAACTCTGAAACAAATGGAAGATATGAAGGAGATAAACCTTTAGAAGATATAAAAATTATATCTATTTCAATAAAAGAATAAATCAAGATTTTTCTTGATTTATTAACTATATTTTACTAACCAAATATTTTACTCATCATAGAAGCATCAGCATGGGCGATTATTTGTTTTTCTAAATTTTCTATTCTAGCTGTTTCTATTTTTGCTTTTTCTTTCCAATATTCAAGCTTTTGAAGTAAAACTTCATCTGATTGAACTGAATCTAACTTTTCTGTTAGTTCAGCAAGTTTTTCTTCTTGTTCAATAATTTTACTATCATAATTAATTTTTAATTGAGCCAATCTTTTTTCATCATCTTGCTCTATTTGAGATAATTTATCTTTTAATTTTTTTAATTCTAATCTTAAATCACTATTTTCTCTTGTTAACTTAAGAGCAGTGTGACTATTTGAATTCTTTTTATATAAACCAATTTCAGTTTTTAAGTTTTTATTTTCAAGTCTATATTTTTCATTACTATAAATATATTTATCAATATTTCTAATTGATTGATCTAGTTCATGTTGAGCTTTTTCTAGTTTATATCTCAAATCATTTATTGTATGACTTTGTTCTAAAAACCCTTCTTTACCTCTTATGAAAATATCACTTTTATCTTTCATTAAAGCTAATTGTATTTCTCTTTTTTTATTTAACTCTTTTGTAATATCTTTTTGAATAGATATAGCACCATTCATCTCTCCAGTTTCATCATGAGTTGGAAAAACGTGAGCATCTGTAGTATAAAAAGTATTATCAATTTTTCTATTTTTTAAATTTCCTTGCCAATGTTTATTATTTAATACATTTGCATATAAATTTGTATAAATATCATTTGAAACATCATGATATTTTAATGATTTAAATTCTTTACCAATTAATTCATCACTATTAAAACCAGAAATTTTGCAGAACAACTCATTTACATAGGTGATATTTAAATGAATATCCATTTTAATAACAATATTATTAGAATCTAAAATCTCTTTATATCGAGTTAATTCGATTTGTTGCTGTTTTAATAGAAATTCTTGATATATATTACTTGCAATATCATTTAATAATGATATTAGATGTCTTATATCTATTGGTTTTACAATATATTCCTGAGCTCTTAATTTTATAGCTTCTGCTAAAAATTCAGTATCTGAGTGTGCAGTAGCAAAAATTACAGGAATTTTATTATCAATACTTCTAATCTTTTTTATCATATCTATACCATTTAATGCAGGCATATTAATATCTGTTAAAATTATATCAATGTGATCTTGATTCTCTAAATAAGTTCTAAGACCTTCTTTCCCATCTTTTCCAACCAATACATTTGAAAAAAAATTTGCTAATAATTGTGATAATTCATTTCTAATTACATCATCATCTTCCACATACAATAGGGTTAATCTTTTTAACAAATTTTTATCTATACTCATAAAATCACTTATTTTTAATTTTTACTAATCTCTTAACTCTTCTTTTGCAACAACTCTTTCTATATCCATAACTACCAACATTTGGTTATTATCAAGCCTTACATAACCTTTTAAATATTTTGCTGGAATTGCTGTACCCATTTCAGAAACAGGAGCAAGTGTTGTAGTATCAAGTCTTTGAACGTCATCAACTAAATCAACAATTATTCCAATCATTCTTTTATCTTCAGTTATAACTGCAATTACTGATGTATTTTCATCGTAAGTTCCAGGACCTGTGTTAAATTTAATTCTTATATCTAAAATTGGAACAACTTCACCTCTTAGATTAATTAAACCTTTTACCCATTTTTTAGTATTTGGTAAAGGTGTAATGTTATCTGGATAAGTTAAGATTTCTCTGATTTTTGGTAGTTCAATCGCATACTTCATAGCACCCAATTCAAATGTCATAAATTCACTTGTATTTTCGTAATTTATTACTTTCTTATCATTATTTTCCATTAAACATTCCTTTTTATTTAGACAAGATATTAAACTTGTTTTGTATTATTCTAGCTACTGTAAACTTAAATTTTATTGTTTTTCTAATTTATTTAAAATACAAGTTCCAATATATTTTGGTGTTTGAAGTTCTATTTCATCTCCAATTTGTAAATCCTGTAAAGAAATTATTTTATTGTTTTTAGAAATTTGAACAAATCCATTTTTATCTTTTTTATCTGGATGATTCATTTGAAAATTTGAATTTAATAAATCTATTTGATTTTGAGTTCTCACAAAAAAAGATGAAATACTATTATTTAGAGTATTTTTTAATAAATTTAATTCATTTAAAGAAGAAACAATTTTTTGCCCTAAATCTGTTTTAAAAGATGATTTTATAAGATTTATTTCTGTTTGAATATAATTAAATTTAGTATCAATAGAATTTTGCTCCATTAATCTTTTCATATTTGAAAGTTCTTGTTGTTTATTAAATAAAATATTTTTTAATCTATTATTATACTCATTTACTAAGCTATCTAAATAAATTCTATGTTCATTTATATCAGGAAGTGCAATCTCAATTGCATTAGAAGGAGTTGCAGCTCTAATATCAGCTACAAAATCTGAAATCATATAATCAACCTCATGACCAACAGCAGAAATTATAGGAGTTCTAGCTTCATGTATTGCAATTGCTACAATTTCCTCATTAAAAGCCCATAAATCTTCAATACTTCCCCCTCCTCGACCTACGATCATAATATCGCAAGATAATCTATCTGCATATTTAATTGATTTTACAATATCAGAAGCAGCACCCTCACCTTGAACTAAAGTAGGAATTAAAATAAATTCAACCAAAGGCCATCTATGATTTGCAACTTTTTTCATATCTTCAATTGCAGCCCCTGTTGCAGATGTTACAAGTACTATTTTTTTAGGATATTTGGGAAGTGGCTGTTTATAATTTCCATCAAAATAACCTTTGGCTTCAAGTTTATTTTTTAGTTGTTCAAAAGCAAATGCTAAAGCACCCTGCCCTGATGGTTCTATTTTATTACATAAAAGTTGGTAATTTCCTCTTGGAGCATAAACTGTAATATTTCCAGTTATTACAATTTTTTGTCCATTTTCTAGCTGGAATTTTAGATATTTAGTATTACCTTTAAACATCACACATGATAGTGTTGAACTTTCATCTTTTATAGAAAAATAAATATGTCCAGAATTATGATAAGTAAGATTAGAAATCTCACCTTCCACATAAACTTGAATAAAAGTAGTTTCAAGTAAAGATTTTATTTGAACATTTAGTGTTGATACGCTTATAGCTTTATTCATTTTTACCTTTCTTTAAAATGAAAATTGATAAGTTTTTAGACTATTTTTTAGAAGATTCAAGGCGAAATGATATTTTTATGAAAGAGCATACTAAAGTATGTGACTGAATAAAAATATCATTTCAACGAAGAATATTCAAAAAAGAGCTAAAAAATTATAATTTTCTAGCGATTATAAGAGTTGATATATTCATCGAAAAAGCTTTTACATGAATAGGCTCTAAACCTGCAAGTTTAAGCTCTTTACATAAATTCTCAGTTGTTAAAAATTCATCAATTGAGTTTGGTAAATATGTATATGCTTCTTTATTTTTTGAAATCATTCCACCCAAAACTGGTAAAACTTTGTTCATATAAAAATCAGTTACGTGATCAAGAAGTTTTTCTTTTTTATTTTTAGTAAATTCAGAAATTACAACTAATCCATCTTTTTTCAGAACTCTTGCAAATTCATCAAAAGCTTCTTGTCTTTGAACTACATTTCTAATACCATAAGAAATAGAAATAATATCAGCACTATTACTTTCAAGAGGCATATCAGCAGCTCCAGCTTCAATAAACTCAACATCAGGAAGTTTTTTCTTACCTACTTCCATCATTCCAACACTTGGATCAACACCTACTATATTTTGAAGATTAATAGCATTTAGAGCGGCTACTTTTTTCCAAAATAAAATCATATCTCCTGTTCCACATGCAACATCTACGATTTTTTCTATATCTTTTTTACCATAAAAATTAAAAGCTAAATTGCAAGCCTTATTTCTCCAAGATTTATCAATTCCCATTGATAAAACTCTATTTGCAACATCATAAGTTCCTGCAATATCATTAAACATTGATACAATTTTTTCTTGTTTACCCATTTTATTCTAATCCTATTTTCTAATTTTTATAAAAGATATTTACCTATTAATAATCCAATAATTAAGCCTGTATTTACAGCAACTGCAATTTTCATATATGATAATTTTTTATCCGCATATGGTAGTTTATTTATAATATCTTCTTGATGTTTTAAAGTTATTTCAAAATTTTGTGATGATTTCTCTAGATTATCAACTGCTTTTTTTAAAGCAATTTCTGAAAATTCCATTCGTTCAACAAGCTCTTTTGCTTGTTTAAAACTCATATCACTCATTTTTTAATTTCAATCCATCTATCTAAATCACAAAATATTTTATTTAGTGTATTTAGTACATAATCTTTAGCTTCGGTTTGTATTCTTCTAAAAAAGAGATATTTTCTTGCACTTTCAATATCACCCATCTCTTTTGCTTTTATTGCTTTTGCGCCAAAATCCGTGTTATTATAAGCCATTTCCCAAACAGTTGAACCTAAGTATCTGCTCATTGTAATAACCTTATCATTTTTCACAGGGAAATATTTTGGGGTTTTTACAAAATCACAAATTACAGAATTTGATTCTAAATACTTATGTCCAAAAAAATTAATAAACTGCTCATTATAATAATCTTCATCCATAGAGATAGCTCTATTTAAAGCAAAAATTACATTTTCTTCTGGATTTTTTTCAATTTTTTTAATTTTCTTCATGGTTGCAATTGCATTTTTTCCATCAAGTTCTCCATCCCCTAAAGGAATAATCCACTTAATATTTCCAAATGAACCAACTTTTTTTATCTCTTCTAAAACTAAAGATGAAGTTTTATTACCACCCACATCAACAATAACCTCATGATTATCATCCATTAAAATTAACTCATCAAGCTCACTTAATTTGTTAGTTCCTAACATTCTTTTATTTACTATTTCTGTTCTTGTAAATGATTTAGAATCATTATTTTCATCATCAATTTCAATATATGTGATTTTTTTGCCATGTTTTTTGTATAAGTATGGAGCTATAACTTGCATTGCAACTGTAGATTTACCTACACCACCTTTTGTTTGTGGAATTATAATCATCAATTAAACCTTTGGATTTCGTTTCATAAATTCAACAATTTTGCCATGAAACCTTGAATATAATTTATTTAAAGAGATTTCATAACCATATAGTGCAATTATTTTATCGTAATTTTCATTAATTCCATATACTATGAATGACTGTATATCGTAATATGAATCAAACTCATATCCAAATCTACTCAGTAGTTTTGCAGTGTATTTATCTACAACCATAAACTCTTGTCTACATGCATAACACAAAATTGCATCAGCAGTTTCAGGACCTATTCCTTTTTGATTTAAAAGCCAAGTTCTATTTACCTTTTGACAAAAGCTATCAAAAGTTTGGAACTCTTCAATTATATTTTTTGCAAGTTGAATTATTCTTTTTGATTTTTGATTTTTAAAACCACTGGGAGTTATAGCTTGGGTTAAAATGGATAAATCACAAGAAGCTAGATTTTCCAAACTTAGAAAATTTAGTTCTCTTAAATTTTCCAATGATTTTTCTACGTTTATCCATTTTGTATTTTGTGTAAGAATTGCAGCAATTAATATTTCAAAACTATTTGAATTTGGCCACCAAAACTCTAAATGATCTTCTATTAAATTTTGATTTTTTAAATATACTAAAAGCTCATAAGAGTTTGAAATACTAGTCAATAAAAGCCTCTGTAATAAATAATTTTGGATTATTACAGTATTTTTTTATTTTAAATGAACTTTGTGCTTTTCCATCTTCTATATCTATTACCATCATTTGCAGTATTGATTTACAAGAGTTTGGAACCTCAAAATGTCCACCAATTCCAGTTGTTGCTTTTTGAATTGGAATTTTACTATCCATTCCAATTACATTATCTCTGCAACCTGTAAGTCCAATATCAGTTAAATATGCTGTATTTTCAAATATTTGTAAATCATCAGTTCCCACATGAGTATGTGTTCCACAAATTGCACTCACTTGATTTTTAAACATCATTAACATAATTCTTTTTTCACTTGTTGCTTCACCATGAAAATCTATAAAAATATTTTTAATTTCTTCATCTTTAAGCTTTGAAACAAGTTTTTTAGCCCAGTTAAAAGGATTTTCAACAGTTGGCATTGCAAATTGTCCCATAAGATTTATTACAGCTAATTTTTCAATTCCATTGGCAGTTTGAACATCACAAACTTTTATTCCAGATCCAAATAATCCTTCAGGATAGTTATCAGGTCTTAAAACATTTGCAGTTTCAAGTAAAACCATCATATCTTTTTTCTTATCAAAACTATGATTCCCACCTGTGATAATATCAATACCAGCTTTTAAAAGCTCAGAGCAACTAGTTGTTGTTAATCCAAAACCATGACTTGCATTTTCACCATTTGCAATAACAAAATCTATTTCATACTCTTTTTTTATTTTTGCTAAATTTTCTTTAATTATTTTTCTTCCAGGGCGACCTACAATATCACCTATAAATGCAATTCTCATTAATCTTCTTTATTAATTTTTTTGTAATTGTATAAAAATAAACTTTTATTCATCTTTGCTAGGTCTATATTTTATTTAACTCTTTAGCACAAACAAAGGCTTCACTAAAAGCTATTTGAAAATTAAAACCACCAAGCTCACCTGTAATATCTAAACACTCGCCAATAAAATATAAATCTTTTTGTTTTAAGCTTTCAAAACTATTATGATCTATTTCATCTGTATTTACGCCACCTTTAGTAACTTCTGCTTTTGTATATCCAAAGTTTCCAGCTGGTGGAAATTCATAATATTTTAGTAGTTTTAATTTATCTTTTTCATCATCTGTTAGTTTTGAAACGCTTTTATCTTCAAGCTCAACTGAAGCTAAAAACTCTTGAATAAATCTTTTTGGTAGAGGTAGCGCTGTTGATATAATTTTATTTCCACTTAAAAACTTTTCTAATTTTTGTTTTGGTAAAAAATCAATTGCAATTTTTCCTTTTTTCCAATAAAGAGATGTTGTTAAAATTACAGGGCCTGAACAGCCCTTGTGGGCAAATAATAATGAACCTTCAAAAGTTCTTCCTTCAACAAAAATAAAAACAGGAGTTGAAAGTCCTGAAAGATTTTTAAACCAAAACTGCTCTTTTTGTACAGTAAATCCTACAAGGGCAGGTTCTAGTTTATTAATAGTGTGTCCAAACTTTTTTGCAATATCAAAACCAATTCCTGAGGCTCCTAACATGGCATATGATAAACCACCACTTGCAACTACTACTTTTTTTGCTTCTATTAATTTTGTATCTGTTTTTATTTTATAATGTTTATTAAATTCAATATCTAAAACTGTTGTATTTAAATATTTTTTTACATGAGTAGTAAGTTTTGTAAACATATCAATAACATCTTGAGAAGAGTCACAAAAATATGTTCCTTTTACTATTTTTGGATTTATTTTTGGGAATACACCATTTTTATTTAAAAAAGCTAATAAATCATCTTTTGAAAATTTTTCCAATAATTCTTTTACAAATTCTCTATCTCCTAAATAATTTTTATTAGAAACTAATTCATTTGTAATATTACATTTTGCTCCACCAGAAACTTTTATTTTTGGTGCTAATTTTGTATTTGTATCAATTACGCAAATATTTTTATATTTTGTTTTATCAAGGTTTGAAGCAAACATCAAGGCACTCGCTCCAGCTCCAATAATTGCTATATCGTAGATGTTTCATCCTTTTTACATATAAATCTATTAATTCCATCAATATACTCATACTCTAATGTATAATTATTTGCTTTTAAAATATTGTGAACTATGTATAATCCTAAACCAAAAGAATCTTTTGATTTATCTTCATTTGAGAAAAATGGTTCAAAATAGTCTGATAAAGAATATTTTAACTCTTCACCTATATTTTCAAATATAATATTTTCATTTTCATTTTTGATTGTAACTTGTTTATTTGGTGAATATTTAACTGCATTATCTATTAAATTTTTTATTGCAATTGAAAATAATTTAAAATTTATTTCGATTTTTTTATTATCAAATTTTGAAAGTACATGCTCATCTTCTATCATTAGAATATCTTTTGCATTATCAATAACATCTTCTAAATAATAAAATTTCTTTTCAATATTTTTTGAAGATGAAATTAACTCTTCAATTGATGCAAACTCATTTATTAAAGATTCTAATCTATTAAATACTGATTTTAATTTTTCATTATTCTCCTCATTTTGCTCTAATTGAGTTAAGAATTTCCCCTTTGTTATTGGAGTTTTAAGCTCATGCATAATATTTCTAATAAAAATATTTCTAGCTTCTTTTAAACTTTTTAATTTTAAAGCTGTTTTTTTAAATTCCATCCCTAAAAGTGATACTTCATCTTTACTATTGCTATTGCAACACTCAAAATCAAAGTTTTCGTCACCTAAGGTTTTTACTTTATCTTTTAGTATTTTAAGAGGTATTAGTTTTCTAAGAGTTATTAAATAAACTAAAATAATTGTAATTAATAAAATTGAAAAAACTAAAGTTATATAAAGTAGTGAATTACTACTTGAGCTACTATTATCACGAATCAATAAGGTGTCGTTTCTTTTTTTTATGTAAATATAATTTGTATTATCTAAACTTAATACTCTAAAAACATCATTAAACTTGGGATGATTTTTTTCTACTAATACTTTTGTTTTAGGATTATATGTAATAGCATTTATTTTTCCAGTATCTAAAAAAAGGGTATATTCTATTTCTTCAAGATTTTTTAAAAAGTTTTCATCAATTCCAACTCTTTCTTGCCTTGCAACCATTTTGATTACAGGAATATATTTATCTAAAAGTTGTCCCTCTTTGGCTCTATAATCATGTGTAACTAATACTACAAAACTAGCTATTACTAATAGTACTGATATTATAAAACTCACGCTTATTGTAAAAAATATTGATTGTCTATTCATTGTATAAATTTATATCCCATTCCTCTAATTGTATGTAAATATTGTGGCTCTTTTGAATTATCTTCAATTTTATGTCTTATTCTGTTTATAATAACAGCTAATGAACCTAAACTTTCATAATCTTGATTCAAAATATCTGAATTTTCAAAGATATCTTCCCTTGAAATTATAAAACCTTCTCTTTTTATTAATAAAGATAAAACTTCAAATTCACCTGCTGTTAGTTTAACATATTTACCATTTTTTGTAATCTCTTTTTTATCAACATCTAAAATAAATGTTTTATTCTTAGGCTCATCTGGTATATTTGAGTGATTAAATCTTCGTAAAATTGTTTTTATTCTAATTTCAAGTTCCCTTGGATCATAGGGCTTTGGTAAGTAATCATCAGCTCCAAGCTGTAAAGCTGTAACTTTATCAGTAATATCACTTCTCGCACTTGAAATTATAATTGGAATATCAAAATCTTTTACTATTGCTTTACAAACATCTAATCCATCCATTCCAGGAAGTGTTAAATCTAAAATTATTAAATCATATTTATTTAATCTCAAAGATGAAAGAGCCATAAATGGCTCTTCATAGTTGGTAACTTCCATATTAAATTGCTTTAAATATTGTGTTAGAACTTCAGCTAATTCTAAATCATCTTCTATCATCGCAATTTTTATCAAAATCTATCCTTTTAAATAGTTCCTATTTAAAAGGAACCTAATCATTTTCAACTTACTTTTAACGGTATTTATAAAAACACCTAAAGTAAAACAAATTCTAAAGGGCTTTAGAAAAAGCCTTATAATTTTTTATTCATTTTCTCTTTTCTTAAATCCATTAAAACTTTTAACTGCTCTTTTTGTTTAGGTGTTAAAATAGCATAAGATTTTTCTAATACTTCTGCTTGAGATTTTAACATATTATCTCTTTTTTCAGCCATTATCTTGATATATTTAGTTTTATCAAAAGAATCTTTTGTAAAAGCTTCATCAAAAGTTTCCATATTTTCTCTACTATCTACTATGATTTTCTCAATTTTATTTTCTTGATCTTCTGTTAAACTTAGCTGTTTGAACATAGGCAACATAGATTTTTCACCATGTCTTTTATCCATATTCATTGATTCTTTTTTCATCATACATTTATTATTTCTCATTCCATCATTTCCTGCAAACAAAGCACTTACTAATACTGTACTTAAAAATAATCCTGATATAACTTTACTTCTTCTTGTCATTTTAAATCCTTTTTATTTGATATGTAAAATTATTACATTTGAGTTTTAATCAATTATAAATTCTATATTAACGAAAACTTAACCATTAAAATAGAAGTTATTATTTATCTTTAGATATAATGTAATTTAAAATAAAATATTAAAGAACAGACATAATATGCGACTATCAAAATTTATAAATAAATTTATTTTTTCAATAGCTTTTATTTCAACATCATTAGCTTTCTTAGTATCAATAATTTTTCAATATATCAACTTTGAAAAAGATAAGCACTATATAAAAAGTGAATTTATCCAATTAAAAAAGAACAATTTGCAAAAAGAAATTGAAACTGTTTTTAACTTAATTGAGCATGAAGATTTAGTAATGCAAAGACTTAAAAATAATCTTAAAGAAAACTCTAATATTGAAAAAATAGAAAAAGAAAATCAAGATGAAATATTAACATGGTTAGCTTCCTATAAAATTGGAAAGAATGGCTATATTTTTGTAAATAATTTTGATAGTAAAGCTCTTATTTGGGATGGGAAAAAACTTGAAACTCCAATGCACTATCCATTTGAATCTTTATATCAAAAACAACTTAATGCAGTAAAAAATCCAAATGGAGATTTTATATTTTATAAATTTAAAAAACCAAACACAATAGAAAAATTCGAAAAAATTGCATTTGTTAAAGAATACAAAAAATATAACTGGATTATAGGAACAGGTACATATTTAGATGAAGTTGAAATAGAATTAGCTAGAAAAGAAGCTATTTTTAGAAGTAGTATTGAAGATCAAATAAAATCTTTATTATTACTTTTTATTTTTATTTTACTTGGTGTTTATATAATTGCAAAGAAACTATCTAAATATATAAAAACAAATATCAGTAATCTTACTATTTCCTTTGAAAAAGCCGCAAGAGAAAATAAAAAAATTGATACAGATAATCTAACATATAAGGAATTTATATCATTAGCAAATAATTTAAATATGACTCTTGAAAATAAAAATATTATTGAAAAAGAATTACAAGATTATATAAATTTAGTTAATGAACATATAATCATTTCATCAACAAATATAAAAGGAATTATTACAGATGTAAATAAAGCTTTTTGTAAAATTTCGGGATATGAGAAAGAAGAATTAATAGGTAAAACTCACCAAATAATTAGACATCCTGAAACAGCTGAATTATTTTATAAAAAAATGTGGGATATTTTACTTACTGGTAAAGAGTGGAAAGGCGAAATTAGAAATATTGATAAAAATAAAAAAGATTATTGGGTACAAGCTATAATTAAACCTATATATAAAAACGATGAAATTGTTGGATTTACAGCACTTAGAACAAATATCACTGATAAAAAATATATTGAACATTTATCAATAACAGACGAATTAACACAACTTTACAATAGAAGATTTTTTAATACTAAAATTGAAGATGAAATAAATAGAGCAAAAAGAGAAAATAATTATTTTTCTTTATTAATATTAGATATAGATTATTTCAAAGAGTTTAATGATACTTATGGTCATCAAGAAGGTGATATTGCTTTAGAAAAAGTATCAGTAGTTTTAAAAAACTTTACAAATAGAAGTAGTGATTTTGCCTTTAGACTAGGTGGAGAAGAGTTTGGGATTATTACTACCTTAGATAAAATAAAGGTTCTTGAATTTGCTAATCATTTAAAAAATGAGATTGAAAACTTAAAAATTGAACATAAATCAAGCACTATAAGTAAGTATCTAACAATCTCTATAGGGATAACTTCAAAAAAAGGTACATTTATTTCTAATAGTAATACTTTATATAAAGAAGCCGATGATGCCTTGTACAAAGCAAAAAAAGATGGGAGAAATTGTATTTTTATACAAGAATAAAATATGAAAATACGTATCGGAACTTTTAATCTTTATCAATTTGTAGAACCACCTTTTTCTTGGTATACAAAAAGAGAAAAATTTACACCTCAAGAGTGGGAAGAAAAAACAGCTTGGATAAAACAACAAATCATTGATATGAATTGTGACATAATAGGATTTCAAGAAGTTTTCTCAAAAAAAGCGCTAAAAACACTTGTTAGTGAACTTGGATTTAAATATTTTAAAACAATAGATAGTGCAAAAAGAGATAAAAAAAATGAAAATGTTTATATTAGTACAACAGTTGCACTTGCATCAAAATATCCTATTAAAAATCTAAAAAGAGTTGAAATTGATTTCTCAGCTCTAAAAAAACACTATTTTGAAGGTTTTTTTAAATTTGCGAGGGAGCCTATTAAAGCAACTGTAATTTTACCAAATGATAAAGAGTTAAATGTTTATGTTTGCCATTTAAAATCAAATAGAGATAATGAGTTTGAATATATTTTTACAAAAGATACCACATTAAAAGAAAAAATTGAAAAAGTAACAAAGGCTTTAAAAGAAAATTATTCATTATCCCTAAAACAAAGACTTTGTGAAGCGAGCTCTTTATACAGCAATATCAAACAATCAAATAAGCCAAGTGTTTTAATGACTGACTTAAATGACAAAGAATTCTCCCTTACAATTGAAGCACTTACAAATAGAAGATATCATGAAAATAAGCTATCAAAGGATGATTTTTTATTATTAGATGCTTATCATTATGCTAAAAAAGAAGTTTATAATCCACATCCAGAATTTAAAGGAATAAAAAGAGTTCCTACTAGTTATTTTGCTGGAAAAGGAAATGTATTAGATTATGTTTTTGTATCAAATCATTTTGATAAAAAGAAAAAAAATAATATTGGAAAAGTTAGTTCATATGAAGTTTTTAATAAACATTTAGAAAAAAACCAAAATGGCTCTCTTTTACAAAGTGATCATGCTCAAGTAGTCTGTGAAATAGAATATTTATAAAGATTCTTTAATATCTTTTTATTTATATAGAATAAAACACTTTTTACACACTTGATTTTTATATAATTTCTCCATAATAAGTTTTGCAGTAATTTATTATACAAAAGAGCAAACCCATATACAAATTATTATTTTTTAGACTCCTTTCATGCTCTTCCTTAAGTACGAAGAAGAGAAAGTGTGCTTTCTTTCTCTTTTTTTAAAGATTTGGCAAAATATATTCCCTAAGTTTATTTTGATACAAAATCTTTTCATGTTTTAACTTTAGTTAAAAAGTAAGAAACCTCCTAATAATTTACTTTTTATAAGAGAACTAAAGTTAAAAAAAAGAGAAAGTTGCAATAGTCTTTCTCTTTTTTTATTTCCTCAATTTTAATAAAATAAAAAATCTACCAAAGAACAATCCACTTAGAACTCCATATATAAAAGAAATCCCATAAATAAATGATAATTCATTTAATATCGCTAAGTGTTTTGCAATAACAACAGCAACAAAATATTTTGTAAAAAATATACTCATTATTAAAATAAATGGAATAATACTTCCTTTGATAAAAAATATTTTTAATTTTGTATCATAAGTACTATTTTTTGGGAGTTTTAATAATAAGTTCAATAAAACAGCAATAATTAATCCTATAAGCCAACAAAAAATACTTTTTATTTCCAAACCAAAAGCAGAAATAAGGCCATAAAAAGATAAACAAATCATAGATATAGGCAAAATTATCGCTTTTTCTAATGAAACATTTCTATCTCTTAATTGTAATAATCCAACAATAACTAAAACAATAAAAAGTATAAATACCCAAATAGGAGTTTTACTTATGATTTCCATTAACTTATTTCCTCAAATACCTCAAAGTCGTAGCAATAATATCATCATCATCTTTACTTGGAGATTTTATACTCTCTTTTGTATCATCAGCTTTAGTAAATGTAATATTCATTTCATAAGAACTAATAGTTTGAATACCTTTATCAAGGGCGAGTATTTTTATAATGATTAGTTCAATAAACTGTTTTGTATAAATATCAGGTTTTCCAAATCTATCTTCCATCTCTTCTTCTATTTTATAAACATCTTGTATATCACTAGCCTTACTTAGTCTTCTATAAAGTTCAAGTCTAACTCTATCTTCATGGATATAATCATCAGAAATATATGCAGAAATTGCAAGTTTAATATCAACTGTTTTTTTCTCTGGCTTATTTTCACCACTAAGACTTGCGAGGGCATCTTCAAGCATTTTTAAATATAAACCATACCCAATTTGTTTAATATGTCCACTTTGTGCTTCACCCACAATATTTCCACCACCTCTAATTTCTAAATCTTGGTGAGCTAAGGCTGTTCCACTTCCTAGATATGAGTTTGATTCAAGGGCTACTAGTCTTTTAACTGCATCATCTGTTATTTGTTTTTTATCTTCTACTACGTAATAACAGAACCCTTCTTTATTACTTCTTCCAACTCTTCCTCTTAACTGATGTAAATCTGCAATTCCAAATCTATCAGCACCATCAATGATAATAGAGTTTGCATTTGGTAGGTGAAGACCTGATTCAACTATTGAAGTTGCAAGTAAAATATCAAACTCTTTGTTTTCAAAGGCATCTATGATTTTTTCTGCATCATTTGGTTTTATTTGAGAGTGAATAACTTGAATTTTAATATTTGGCACAATTGCTTCTATATCTGATTTTTTTACTTCAATTGAAGCTATATTATTATGCACATAAAAAAGTTGTCCACCTCTTCTTTTTTCCCTTAAAACTATCTCTTTAATTAGTTTTTCACTATACTCTTTTACATAAGTTCGCACTCCCAATCTCTCTGTTGGAGGTGTAAGAAGGGAACTCATACCTTTTAGTTTTGATAAGGCAAGGTTTAAAGTTCGAGGAATTGGTGTGGCACTCATAGAGAAAATATGAACATCTTCTCGTAGGTGTTTTAATTTCTCTTTTTGTTTTACACCAAATTTATGCTCTTCATCAATGATTACTAAAGCTAAATTATTTGTTTTAATTTCTAAGAGAGAATGAGTTCCAATAACAAGTTTTATTTCTCCGCTTTCAAGACCTTTTTTAATATGAGTTTTTTCTTTAGCAGGTGTTTTTCCATCAAGTTTTGCTATTGAAATACCAAACTCGCTAAATCTTTTTTGCATACTGTGATAATGTTGTGTTGCTAAAAGTGTTGTAGGACAGATGAAAATAGCTTGAAAACCATCTAATATTACAGCTAACATAGCATTCATTGCAACTTCTGTTTTTCCAAAACCAACATCACCTGAAAGAAGTCTATCCATAACTCGACCGCTACTTATGTCAGTAAAAATTTCTCTAATACTTCTTTTTTGATCTTTTGTATAATCAAATCCTGCACTTTTTTGGAAATCTTCAAGGATTTTTTTCTCAGTATTTATTTTAATTCCATTTACAAGTTCGCGTGCTGCTGCTATTTTGATAATATCATTTGCAATGGCAAAAAGTCTATCTTTTACTTTTTCTTTGAGTTTAGCAAAGCTTCCTTTTCCTAACTTATCAACAACAGCGTAAGAGCTTCCATCAGCTATATATCTATCAATTAAATCAATATTTTCAACAGGAATTAAAAGCTTATCTTCACCTGCGTATTGAACTATTACAAAGTCTCTTTTTGCACCCATTACAGTAACAGGTTCTATTCCTTTGTATTGGCCAATTCCATGCTTTTCATGTACAACATAATCATTTAATTGAAGTTCATCAAGAACAAGCTTTACTTTTTTCTTTCTTCTTCTTTTTATCTCTTTATTTAAAGAAATAATTACTTCATCACTACTAAGAAGATTTAAAATATAGTTTTCAAAAACATACTTAATATTTTTATCATTTAAATCTAAATCATAACCTTTAACTTTAGCTTCAGTCCCTGAAATAATAGTAATTTTTTTCTCTTTATGAAAAGATATAAATTCTTTTACATTTGCAGGTGCAATTTCTTGATAGCTTTTACTATTATAGATTTGAGGTGTCAATAAAAATTTATCTTTATTTATTCTTTTTTCTTCAAAAACATAAACTTCATCAAGTTCTTCAAGGGCATCTTGAGTAATAAATGAGCTTAGATTTTGAGGTAAGTATTCACCTAGTTTATCTAAATACCAAAAACCCAAAGAGTGTATATCTTTTATAAAAGCATCACTTGAAACTGTCTCTATTTGCTCATTTATTAATTCTAGTGATTCTTCATCAAGTGCCAAAAAAGCTGGATTAATTGAAAATGTTTCAATCTCATCTTTTGTTGATTTTTGATCTTCTATATCAAACCGTCTAATACTTTCAACTTCATCATCAAATAGTGAAATTCTATATCCAAATTCACTTCCCAAAGGGCAAATATCAATAATATCTCCCCTAATAGAAACTTCACCTTCACTTGTAACAATATCTACAAAATAATATCCCCAATTGTAAAGTTTTGATTTTAGTTTATCAATTTTAATTGTATCTGCAAAATTTATAGTAAAACTATCAAAACATCTCTCTTTTGGAAGTGGATATGAGATTGTTCGAATAGGTGAAATTAGGATTTTGTCTAGTTTTTTATAAGAGTAATAAGAGCTTAGAGTTTTTGTAATATCTTGAAGCTCATCACTAAAAGATAATAAATCATCTCCAAAATTTGCTCTAAAATCTGATAATACAAAAGGTTTCAAACCCAAATACGCCACAATATCTGAAGCTATTTGAGCTTGTTTATCATCATTTACGATTAAAAGTTGACACTCTTTTGTTCTTTTTTCATCTTTTAGATTTTTTAAAAAGTCATAGATATTTTTCACTATTTTTCTACTTCAGCCAACTCAAAATCATTTGTTGTTTTATCATAAAAATATGTTGGATAAGGTGTTTCATTTAATAAAAATATCAAATTTGCATCATTAAATTTATTTTTTTGAAGACCTTTTCTAAATACTTCTAAAATATAAGCTTTCGTAGAAAAAGTTGTAGTCGAAGATTTGGCTGTATATACAAAATCTTCACCTTCAACTATTTTAAAACCCTCTTTTTTTACGTGTTTTTCAAATTTTTCTTTATCTTCTAATCCACCAACATCTAATAAAACTATTACTTCAATTGCATCCATTTCTTCCCCAAAAAATTTTTGCATTATTCTAACATATAAAAGTTTTGTTATTGATTGTGCAATTCAATAAAAAAATATAACTTTTTTAAACAAATTATGCTCAAAATTTTGATTTTTATATTATGATTATATATATTACTAATTTTATTTTTAGAAATTAGCTTTTATTGATAAAGGATCAAAGATGAACTATGAATTAATAAGCAAACTTACAATGGAAGAAAATGAAAAGTTAAAAGTAGAAATATCTCTTTTAAGAAAAAGAAATGAGATATTACACCATGAAACAGAAACTTTAAGATCAATGGTGAAAAAAACTCAAGAAGAAAAAGAGTTCCTAGAAAATGAAGTTGAATCTTTGAAAAGCGCACTAACTTTTAAAAAAGATCAGAACTCTTATGAAATACCGCAGTATTCATAAGATTTTAAATATATTAAAATAAAAGAAAGATCCAATCTTTCTTTTATTTCATAACCAATGCACTAAATAATCCAATCAGTCCACCAAAAACAGCTCCCCAAATAACTAACCATCCTAAGTGTTCTTTTATCATTTCTTGAACTATCTCTTTTACCATTGTAGGTGTTAATTCTTCAAGTCTTGCATTTACTATTTTGCTTAATTTATTGTAAATATCTTCACTTAAATCATCTGATTGTAATGCTTCATTTACAACTTCTTGAAATGCATCACTACTAGAAATTGAGATTATTGAAGCTTGTAGTTTTTTTGTAAATGGTTCTCTTAAAGGTTCAAGAGCCGCATCCCCTCCAAACATTCCTAACATTCCACCAAAGCTTGATTGCATTACTGATTCTTTTAATGATTCATAAGCAGGTGAAAAATCCGTTTTATTTAAGATTTTCTCAAAATCTATTGTCTTCTTCGCACTATTTACCTCATCTTGAAAAAATCTTGTTAGATTTTCACGAGTAAAAAACTGATTCATTAATAAATTATGAATTGATAATTTAAACTGACCAAATTTACTCTCAATTACCCCTGAACCATAAAGATATGGAACTTTTTCAAAAAGCATATGAATAGCAAGTGTATTTGTAACAGCACCACTTAGAGCAAAAAGTCCCACCATAAAAATAGTGTCATTTCCGTTTGAATAACCATAAGCCATAATTAGTACTGTGATTATATTTGTAATATCTGATTTATTCATAAGATAAAATCCTTTACTTTTTTAATAAAGATTTTATCATAAATTCTTGAAATAGCTTTTAAAAATCTTTTGTCACTATCTTGTAATCAAAGGCTCATATAATTTTATAAATTAGGAGTATAAATGATTGATATTCAAAAAGAGATAGAAAAAAAATTTCCAAATATGAATAAAAAAGATAATTTTTTAAAAAAATCTTTATTTAAAGTAGCTAAAAAAATTGTTCATGAGGATTCAATAAATCAATTTTTATCACAGAATGAACACTTAAAAGGTTTTGAATTTGTGGATGCTGTATTAGATTATTTTGATTTTGACTACACAGTTTCAAGTAGTGATTTACAAAATATTCCAACAAGTGGAAAAGTTGTAATCATTGCAAATCATCCTTTGGGCGGACTTGATGCACTTTGTTTATTAAGACTAATTTCACAAGTGCGAAAAGATGTAAAGATTGTAGCAAATGATTTTTTAGCAGGATTTGAAGCTTTGAATTCACTTTTGATTCCAATTGATAACTACAAATTAAGACAATCTAAAAATGATATAAAAAAAATCTATGAAGCTTTAAATAATGAAGAAGCTATTATCTTATTTCCAGCTGGTGAAGTAAGCCGTGCAACTCCTAAAGGAATCAAAGATCCCTCTTGGAATAAAGGATTTTTAAACTTTGCACAAAATGCAAATGCACCAATTTTGCCAATATTTTTAGATGCAAAAAACTCAAAAACTTTCTATACAATTTCAATAATTAATAAAACTTTTTCAACACTTTTATTATCACACGAAATGTTTAATAAAAAATCAAAAAGAATTGCTATAAAAGTTGGACAAATTATTCCAAATGAAAATATAACTCCAAAAGGAATTGATAAAAAGTTTTTATTAAATTTATATAGAAAACATTTATACTCACTAAAAAAAGGCAAAAAATCATTTTTTGAAACCCAAAGTGCAATAGCCCATCCAGTTAGCAGAATTGATCTATTAAATGAATTAAAAAGATCAAAACTCATCGGTCAAACCTCAGATGGTAAGAAAATCTTTTTATATGATTATATAGAAGACTCTATTGTATTAAAAGAACTTGGAAGATTAAGGGAATTATCTTTTAGAAAAGTTGGAGAAGGTGTAAATAAAAAAAGAGATACAGATAAATATGATATTTACTACCAACATATTATTTTATGGGATGAAAATGACCTTGAAATCGTAGGTTCTTATAGAATTGGAAACTCTGATTTTATATTTAAAAATATTGGAGTAAAAGGTTTTTATTCAAATAATCTTTTTAAATATAACGAAGAGTTCACGCCTTATTTAAAAAACTCTATAGAACTTGGAAGAAGTTTTGTTCAGCCAAAATATTGGGGAACAAGAGCATTAGATTATCTTTGGTTTGGAATTGGTGCATATTTAAAAAATAATCCAAATATCAAATATATGTTTGGACCTGTTTCCATGAGTGCTTCATTTCCATCTGTTGCAAAAGATATGATGATATTTTATTATAGTCACTATTTTAAAGAGCAGGAAAATTTAGTTGAATCTAAAACTCCTTATCAATTCTCAAATAATATAAGTGAAATAAAAGAACTTTTTGATTTAGAAGATAAGAAAAAAGATTTTAAATTTCTAAAATCTGCCCTATCAAATATCGGTGTAACAGTTCCTACTTTATACAAACAATATAGTGAAATCACAGAAGATGGGGGTATTAAATTTTTATCTTTTAATATTGATAAAAGTTTTGGGGATTGCATTGATGGATTTATTTTAGTTGAAGTTGATAAAATCAAAGAGAGTGCAAAGAAACGATATATAGATAAAGAGTAGTTTTAAACTACTACTTTATTTTTCTTTCTTTTTCTTCCTATATACATCATAAGACCTGTTATTGTAAATAGTGCCATTAAAGATGAAGTTATAAACATCATAATTTTTCCAAATAAACCAAAGTACTCACCTGTATGTAAAGCTAAAATACTTTTCATAAGCTTTTCAGTAATAGATTTATCTTCAAATTTTTCATGATTAATAACTTCATTTTTGTTTATATCTAACTCAATTTTACTCATAGCCATATCATGTGTTGGATTTATTGGTAAATATGAAAAAGTATAAGTTTCATTTTTTGCTGTAAATCTAATATTTATTTTCTCATAATCTTTTACATTTTCATTAAATAAATCAACAGCTTTTTGAACATCCATATATGATAAAACGCTATTTTCTTCAGATTTAGGTGCTTGCATTTTTTTCTGTTTTTCTACACCTGTTAGGCTATGTAAAGTATTATTATACCAATCATATGACCAGTAAAGACCTGTTAGACAAGACAGTAAATAAAAGGGAATTACCCATATACCAATAGCACTGTGCATTGTAGATAAAAAAGCTCTTCCTTTAGTTTTAAACTTAAAAGTTATGCTTTTTAAAAATGCATTTTTAATTCTAGGCCAATAAATATAAATTCCACTAATCATAAGAAGTAAAAGAGAAAGAACACTGGCACCAACAATTTGTTTACCAACATCACCAAAAGTAAGTCGTCTGTGAATATCTTCTATAAATTTAAAAAAGCCTATACCTTTTACCTCTGGCAAAATTTCTGAAGTATAAGGATTGATATAGTAGTTGATTCCTTTTCTAGCTTTTTTATCCTTTGAAGCTATATTAATCACCATAGATGAAGTTTCATCTTTTGAAAATGTTAAGGCATTAATTTTTGCATCTGGAACTTTTTTATTGAAATCATTTAATATTTGCTCTATTGATAATTTTGGTTTATCTAAAGATTTTACAAAGTAACTATCTTTATTTATAAATTGAATTATCTCTTTTTCAAAAGATAAAATTGAACCTGTTAATCCAATTATCATTAGAACAAATCCTGCTGTTAATCCTAAAATTAAATGAACTTTAAACAACAATTTTTTATGCATATTTTCTCTCTTTTTAAATTTTTGAAATTTTAACTAATGAATTTTAATGATTTATTAACGATAGTGATTATTAAAAAGAAGTGGATTAATCCACTTCTTTTTCTTTTAAAGCTTTAATATCTTTGCACCCCATAAAAATCATAGAAACTTCAAGCTCTTCTTTTAGTATTTTTAAAGTATGAGCAACACCTAAAGCCCCAGCAGTAGCCAATCCATAGATAATAGGACGTCCGATCATAACAGCACTTGCTCCTAATGCAAGCGCTTTTACAACATCAGTTCCTCTTCTAATCCCTCCATCAAATAAAATAGGGATTTTTCCAGCTACTGCATTTGCAATTTTTGGCAAAATTTCTATACTTGCTAGCATTGAATCAAGTGTTCTTCCACCATGATTTGATACAACAATACCATCAATTCCTATTTCAATTGCTTTTTTGGCATAAGAAATAGAGCTGATCCCTTTTAGAACAACTGGTAAATTTGTATTTTTTTTAATAAATTCTATATCTTTCCAAGTTGGTAAAATTGAAGTAATATCAAAAATATTTTCCAAATTATTTGTTATTTGTATTGGGCTTATACTTTTAATATTTATTGCACTTATTCCATCTGGCAAATAAAATCCAGCCCGTTGTTCAGCATTTCTAAGCCCGGAGATTGGTGCATCAATTGTTATAACTAAGGCTTTAAATCCTAAATCTTGTGCTTTTTTTATTAATTCAAGATTTACTTTCATATCAGGTTGAATATAAAGTTGAAACCAAAGAGGTGAATTTGCATAAGAGCTTATATCTTCTAAAGTACAACTAGCAAAAGAACTAACCACCATACATGAATTCATAGCATTTGCTGCTTGAACCGTTGCGATTTCACCATTAATATCTACAAGTTTTTGATAAGCAACAGGAGCTAAAAAAATAGGAGATTCATAAGTATGTCCAAATAGTTTTATTTTTGTATTTGCATCTTCTAAATGTTCTAAAGTATTTGTTTCTAAAAATAAATTTTCAAATGCTTTTTCATTTCTTTTATAAGTAATCTCATCTCCTGCACCACTACAAACATAAGCCAAAGAATTCAAATCCATTCTCTCTTTAGCGTATCTCTCATAGTCCTTTAAAGATACTAAATCATTTGGAATAAAATCTAGCTTTTTTTTCAAAGTTCAGCCCATTCTTGAATAAGTTTATGGTAATGAATTGACAAATTTATAGCTTCTTGGGTTTCCCCATACTTTACTCTAATACTTTGAATTGTATTATCAAGTTCGAATAACATACTTCTTTTCCAAGCACTTCTAATCATACTTTGAACCCACATAAAACTCACCATTCTAACACCTTTTGTAACAGGTTCAACTCTATGTAAAGAAGTTGATGGATAAAGTATCAAATCCCCTGCTGGAAGTTTTACTTCATGAACTCCAAAAGTATCTTCTATTACCATTTCACCACCTTCATACTCTTCTGGGTCAGTAAAAAATAGTGAACAGGAAAGATCAGTTCTAAAACTCTTTCCAACAGCGGTATCATATAAAATCGAATTATCAACATGATTTCCATATGCTCCATCATTTTCATATCTATTTACAAATGGTGAAATAATATGATTTGGTAATGCTGAAGATATAAACAGAGGATTTACCATTAAAGCCTGAGTTATTACACTTCTTAAATATTTTAATAATTCACTATTTTCTGCAAGTTGTAAATTACTTTTTACAGTTACAGCTTGGGCTCCAGCTGTTAATTTTCCATCAATCCATTGCGTATTATCTAATAATTTTCTGCATTCTTTAACTTGTTCTTGTGAAAGAACATTTGGAATATGTAATATCATCTATTTTCCCTCTTATTACTTTATAAATCAAATAAATATATTTAATCTATAAAATAATAATTCAATCCCAAAAAGGGATTGAACTGATTAAAATTTATATGCTAGAGTTAATAATCCACTTCTTGAAGCACCAGGAGTATATCTTCTTCCTGAGTTATTCATATTTGATACATATTCCTCATCTGTTAAATTATATACATTTAACTGATAAGATAAGTTTTTACTATATTTATATGAAGCCATTGCATCATAAATAACATAGGAATCAATTTTTGAAACTGGTGCAGTTGATGTTGCACTTGTTTTAACACTTTGAGATCCTACATATCTGGCACCTGCTCCCACATTAAATGCTGGTGTAAATTTGTATGTTGTCCATAGAGTTGCTGTATGTTCAGGAGCAAATCTTAAAGTTAATCCTTCACTAGTAGATGTTGAGTTAGTATATTCCGTATCCATTTTTGCAAATCCTGCACTAATACTCCATTTATTAGTAATATCTCCAACAACTCCTAACTCTAAACCTTTAACCTCTTTTTCTCCATTTTGAGAAGTACTTCCATCTGATTCAGTCATTGTTTCATTTTCAACAACTGTTTTATAAATAGCAGTTGTAAAAGATAATCTATTATCTAATAAATCCCATTTTGTACCAATTTCATCAGTTGTTGATTTTTGTGGTTTCATATCTGGATTATTTTGATTTCCTTCTCTTGTACTAAATGTAAAATTTGCACCACCTGGCGGCAATTGTGTTGTAGCTCTTGAGATATAAACACTTCCATTTTCAACTGGCTTATAAACTAATCCAGCCTTATAACTATTTAGATGACCATCGTCTTCTAAAGTACTAGGAACTAAAGTACCAACAGGTAATGTTGGATGAGAAGTTGCAGTTGATGCAGAAACTAAATTATTTGTTGTATCATATCTATCAAATCTTGCACCACCTGTTAAAATAAACTTCTCACCGATGTTAATTGAATCAAATAAATAAGCTCCAACTGTTGTAGTTTCACCATCTGTTCTTGTACCACTTGAACTTAAATCTGCCCAATCAATTTTACTTACATTATACAAGTCTGTTACTTGTCCAGATTGAGAAGTAAAACTTTTTGAAAGTTGATTCTCTTTTGTAATTTCAATACCTGTACTAATATTATGTAATAATTCACCTGTTTTAAACTCTGTTCTTACATTTGATTGATTTGTAAATAGTTCATTTTCTTGCCATTTAGCATGCATTCTTCTATCAACTGTATTTGCAGTTGTATCATAATTAAAAGGAGAAGTTAATAACATCTCTTGTCTTGTTTTTCCATATCTTGTAGTATTTGTAAATGTAGAATTATTTTTAAAATCTTGCTCAAATTTAACTGTAAATGTATCACTTGTAGCTTTTTCAAAATCATCTACACTTCCATAAAATGTAGAAGTATCAGCTTTTCTTCCAGTTCCTTCTAATCCAACTGTTGGAACTCCACCATCTGGAATATCATCTTGAATAGTATGCTCATAATTAATTGTTGTTCTAGTATCTGTTCCTATTCCAAAACCAACTGATGCAGCAATTCCAGTTCTATCAATCTCAACATCATCACGACCAGCAACTTCACCTGCTTGTTTTAATACATTTAATCTAACACCTGTTGTTTCATCAATTTTTTTATTTAAATCTGCTGTTAATCTTGCATTTTTTGCTGTACTATATCCTAAAGTTCCAGATACTTCATCAACATTTTTTGCAGTTTTTGTAACTTGATTTATATATCCTGATGAAACTCCTCTTCCATTATCAGCACCAACTGCACCTTTTGTAACTTCAACAGCTTCCGTGTTATACATATCTTTTGCTGCATTTGTTAAATCTCTAATCCCATCTTTAAAGATACTTCCTTGTACATCAAATCCTCTCATATTGATATTATCTTTAGAATTTGTATTTCCATTTTCACCAAGATTTAATGTAATACCTGGCGTATTTCTTAATGCCTCTTGAAGTGTTGTTGCTTGTTGCTCTTGAATTACTTTATTTGTAATTACTGAAACTGTTTGAGGAGTATCAACTAAATCTTGTAAAACTTTTGAAGAAGATGATTTATCTGCTTTGTAAGTTTGAGTATAATCAACTTTATCAGTTTTTTCAATAACTTCTACATCTGGTAAAATAGTTTGTGCATTTAACATAGTTGATGATAATAAAACTGTTGCCGTTACAACAGATGATTTAAAATAGTTTGTAGTTTTATGTTTCTTACTTGTAATATATTTATTCAAATTCTTTTCCTCCAAGAAAATCATTATGACTCTCAAATAAACTTAAGTTTATTTGACACCAGCTCAATAAAGTAATTTTTATTACTTAAACTTTTTTGGCTGGCTATTTGTAGGAGAACTTTACTATTGCTGGCTAGTTAATTTTGTATTTATTTTGTAAGTATTAATTTGTTCGCTTTTGTGATTTTCAAAAAATAAGATTGACCATCGTGTTTTATTTCGATAGTTTTTTCTTTTTTAAAAATATCTTTACTTTCTACTTTCATCTCTTCTTTTTCTTTCACTTTAATACCTAATTTTATTTATTTTATTAATAAAGATTAAACTTTATTAACAAAATGTTAACGGCATGCTAACAAAGAAAAACTTAATTTTAAATAAAATTGATAATCGTTATTATAATTAAGAAAGATTTTAGATTTATTTTTTTTCTTGATTAATATCATTGTTAATATTCATCATTTTGCTATATTTTGCTCAAATAAAAAAGGAAAATATAAATATGGATAACTTAATAAATAATATAGAAAGATTCCCTCAAGGTCATCCAGTAAGAGTTTATCTTGAAGAAAATATACTAATAAAACAACTTTTTGAAGAACTTTTTAAAGTGGATATAAATAGTGATTTTCAACTATTTTTTAATCTTTTCAATCAATTAAGTCAAGTTGAAAAACATTTTTCAAGAAAAGAGAATCAACTTTTCCCTTATCTTGAAAAATATGGGTGGACGAATCCTAGCCAAGGGATGTGGGCTTTTCATGATCAAATTAGAGCTGAGTTAAAAATTGTAAGAAAAAGAGTTGATGAAAAAGATTTAGATAATATTTTAAATGATTTAATTGTTATATTTAATAGTTTATCTCAACTAATGTTAGTTGAAGAAAATAGACTTTTACCTAGAGCCATGGATTTATTAAATGAAGAGGATTGGAAAGAGATGTACGAAGGTGATTGTGAAATTGGTTGGATGTTTGCAACACCACCTGCACAATATCCACCAAAAGCACAAGAAGAATATGTTCATCCAAGTTTAGATACTAAAAAAAGAAAACTATCTTTTTCATTAGAAGATAGAACTCATTTTGATGAGGGTTACTTAACTATGGAACAAGTTAATTTTATATTTAAATTCTTACCAGTCGATATAACTTACGTTGATGAAAATGACAAAGTTGTATTTTATAATAGAGGAGATGATAGAGTTTTCCCAAGAAGTGCTGGAATTATTGGACGTGAAGTTAAATTTTGTCATCCTCCCAAAAGTGTTGATCAAGTATTAAAAATACTTGAAGAGTTTAAAGCAGGTCGTCAAGATACAGCTGAATTCTGGATTGAATTTAAAGGCAAATTTATTCATATAAGATATTTTGCAATAAGAGATGACGAAAGAAACTATAAAGGTGTTATTGAAATGTCTCAAGATGTTACTGAAATTAGAGCCCTAGAAGGTCAAAAAAGACTTTTGGATTGGAATTAAAAAGGAAAGAGTTATGACTAATGAAAAACTTATGATTGAACTTTTTGGATTCTCTTCTCCTACTTATTATAAATGGTCAAAACATGAAAAAAGAAGAATTTTTGATTTAATAAATTATGCTTTTTCAAATAATGAGTTAGAAGAGTTTTTAAAAACAGGCAAAATAAGTAAAATAGAAAATGTAGGAAATGAAAGCCACCTATTAGAAAATGCAATAAAATTTTACAAAAAATGTAAACACATTACAAACTACAAAATTGCAAAAAATTTATTGCTTTTACTAGAAAAAAACTATAAAGAAAATTTAAGTGTAAATATTGAAAAAATTGCTGAAGATATTTATTGTAGTAGTGATAAATTATTTGATATAGATAATGAAAACACTTCATTAAAACAACAAAATGAAGTAATTATTTCAATGAAATTTGTATTATTTAATTTAATTCAAAAACAAGAGTGTTCAGTCTTAGAATATATTTGCAAAAATAGAAATATTATAGAAAAAAAGAGTAATTTACCAAGTAAAAACTTAACAAATAAATATTTAAATAAAATTTATCATCTATCTACTGTTTAGATTCTTTTTCTTGCAGATTTGTTTTTCCACATTTAGGGCAAGGATTTCCAGGATTTGAGTAACAAGAATAACAAAATCTTGTATCACATCCTTCGCAAGTATATTTACAGTGTTTACATACAAAAGTTCTAGGTCGAACTGCTTTACTCTTATCTTTATTCTTAAATATCCAATCAAACATATTTCTTCCTCTTCCTTTGAAATAAACTCAAAGGAAGTATATTTGATAAAAATCATATAAACAATGATGTATATCAAATATTTAATATATATTTTACTATCAATTAAGATAATTATTATCAATATTATATTAAGATTCACCTTATGGAAAATAAAAAAAGTTTACTAATCATATTTACATTGATAATTTCAGCACATTTATTACTATTTGCAAACATAATAGTTGAAGAAAAAGTTATTGTTGCACAAAATAAACCAGCAGTTAATATTTCAAAAATTAATTTACAGAATATTGTAATAAAAAAGCCTGAGCCAAAGGTAGAACCTATTATTGAAAAGGTTATTGAAAAACCTCTTGAGATAATTAAACCAATACCAAAAACACAAAGTAAGAACATTATCAAAGAAGAAAAAAAGAAAGAGAAGAAGCCTGAGGTAAAAAAGAAAATTCATGAAAAACCTCTTAAGAAAGTAGAAGAAGTAAAAGAGCAAAAAGAGATTAAGGAAATAGAGCCTCAAGTTTTAGAGCAATCAACTCAAAAGAGTATACAAAAAGAAGAGATAGTAGATTCAAGTAAAATAGAAGCATTAGAGAATGAGTATTTATCAAAACTTAGATATTTAATTGAGAAGAACAAAATCTATCCAAGTTCTGCTAAAAGATTAAATCAAAGGGGGAAGGTACATCTATTTTTTGTGATTTCAAAAGATGGTCAGATTAAAAACGTAAAGATTGTAAAAGATTCTAATTTTAAAAGATTAAATGAAGCAGCATTAGAAATACTAAGCAAAATAAATAAATTTGAACCAATACCTGAAAAATTAAATAAAAATTCTTGGGAAATTACTGTACCAATTATTTACGAAATAACAAGGAGTTAAGAATTATGGGAGTTGATTTAATCAATTATATTGATAGAGGTGGAATAATAGTTTATATACTTATTTTTTTAAATATTATTGGTTTCACTATTATGTTTTGGAAGTTAGTTGTAATTGCACTATCAAGTAATAAAAGAGAGTTTTTAATAAATGAGATAATCACTTTTGCAAAGGAAAATTCAAGTGAATTTAAAAAAGATTCAATAGAAAATTTTATAAATAGAAAAATTAGAAAATTAGAGTTTGGATTAAATACAGTAAAAATAATTGCTTCTATTGCTCCATTATTAGGATTATTAGGAACAGTTATTGGAGTATTAGAGTCATTTGATTCTATAACAAAAAGTGGTTTAGGTGATCCTTCTATTTTTTCAAGTGGTATTTCAGTTGCTTTAATTACAACAATAGCTGGATTAATAGTAGCAATTCCTCACTATATAGGTTATAACTATATTGTTGGTATTTTGGATGATATTGAGCTAAAGATTCAAAAAGAGGTTCTTAAAAAAATATGAAAAAAAGAGAGATATTAACTCCTGATATTACACCACTTATTGATGTTGTTTTTATTCTTTTGATATTTTTTATAGTATCTTCTGTATTTAAAAAAGATGAGTTAGCTTTAGTTTTAAATCTACCAACATCAAGTGCAAAAGAGATTGAGTTAAAACAAAAAGAGATAATAATTGAATTAAATCAAGAAAAACTAGCAATTTATTCAAAAGAAACAAATTTAGAATCATTAGAGCAAGAGATGATAAAAATTGAAGATAAACAAAGAAACATAATTTTTAGAATTGACAAAGAGGTAAAATACGAAAAAATAATTGAGATTTTAGAAATATTACAAAAACATCAATTATTTAACATTTCTTTGATTACGGATACTAAAAAGTAGTAAAATTATTTACTACTTTTTACAGTGTTCTGCATAGAAATTACCAAAATTTAAACCCGTTCCACTTGAATCTTTTTTAACTGTATATTTTGTAACAACAGGATTACACTCATCAATCCAAGAGTATAAATCATAGATTTTTACAGTTTTAAATCCCATTTGTCTAAATGTTTGAGCTTCAATTGATGCTCTTGCTGCTGAATTACATACAACAATAACTTTATCTTTAATAAGTTTCCCATCATCATCTGTAACAAAATTTTCAATTGCAGCTTCAGGAGTTTGACGACCTACTCTTTGACTTCCTTTTATAAAAGCACCAGCCCATTCTTCAGCAGTTCTTACATCAACAACAATCCAATCTTTTTCTTTTAATGCCATTTTTACTTCATCAGTAGTTGCATATAGACCATTTTTTTTAGCATCTTCTTTTAATGACTTTGTTAAACCATCATAATTGATAAATTCATTTGCAAGTAAAGTACTAGCTAATAATCCCATTGATAAAACAATCTTTGAAAATTTCATAAAGTATCCTTTAGTAATATTATATAGAGATTTAGTCTATACAAAAAAAGATTAATACTTTATAAAAAATATAATTATTATTTATATAATATTTATAAGTTATTCTTATGTATTTATTTTTATTTTTTTTATAAATTAAATAACATTATTTAAAAAACAACAAAACAAAAGATGTATTTTAAAATGGGGGATTAAATAATAAAATTATTATATGGGGAATTGAAAATATAAAAGAGAAATAAACTCAAGTTCTTCAGCACTTGAGTTTAAGAATCTACTAACTTACTATATTTTTAAAAGGAAGATTAGATAAGTATCTAATCTAACCTACAATATAATACTTCATCAACAACTGCTCTTGCAATTTGGTTAGTTTCTACAACCACATGCTCTAAATGTAAGCCTTTTAAAGCTTCTTTATCAGCTTCGCTTGTAACTGTTACAATAGTTTTACTATTGTGTGTTAAATCACCAACAGCTTCACAAATAAGATGTAAAACCTCTGGATTATTAACTGCCACGATAACTGCTGATGCTTTTGTTATATTAACTGAATTTAATATATGTCTTTGGGCTGCATTTCCAAAAACTATTGGCTCATTTCTTTCTTTTCCAAGCTGATAAAATTTAACACTATGCTCTAAAATTACATAATTTTGACCAAAGGCTTTTAACTCTTTTACTATTGCTTGACCAAATCTTCCATATCCTAAAACAACAACATGATTTTCTGTATCTTCAGCAACATTTTGTGTATTTGGTAAAGCCATAATATCTTCAGGAATTAGTCTTGCTGCTGCACGTGAAAGATTTTTTAGTATTATTGGTGTTAATATCATTGATATAACAATTGTAACAATCAAGATTTGAGAATATGTAGGATTTACTAAGTTCTGACTTCTTGCTAGTTCTAGTATGGCTAGAGAAAATTCTCCTATTTGAATTAATGATAATGCTGTTTTAAATGCAACTCTTTTATTATCTTCAAATCTTACAAGGGTATAGATTATTGCAAATTTTAAACCCATAATTAAAGGTAATAATAAAATGATTATGAAAAAATAATCATAAATTATTTTAAAACTTATTTGCATTCCAACTGTAATAAAAAAAACACCTAATAAAATATTTCTAAAAGGAATAAGGTCAGCTTCAACTTGATGTTTAAATTTAGTTTCTGCAATCATCATACCAGCAACAAAAGCTCCAAGAGAGTATGAAAAGCCAAAATAATATGCTAAATATGCAGATCCCATTGCAAGTAATAAAACTGATGCTACAAATAACTCATCTGATTTTGTAGCAGATACATATTTTAAAAATGGCTCTAATAAATATCTTCCACTAAAATACAATAAGGCCAATAATACACTTGCTGCAAGTATAGTTTTACCAATAGTAAGAAGTAAATCACCCTCCCCTGTCATTGAAAAAAATGAAATCATTAACAAAATTGGAATAACTGCAATATCTTGCATAATTAAAATACCTAAAACTCTTCGCCCATAAGGTTTATTTATCTCTTTTGTTTCATTAAAAGTTTTTAATACAATTGCAGTTGAAGATAATGCAAGCGCTGCTCCTATTATTAATGAAGTTTGAGTAGGAAGTCCTATTATAAATTTTGATATTAAAAACACAAAAATAGCTGTTATTATTATTTGTAAGCTACCTGTAAAAAAAACTTCTCTTTTCATCTTTTTAAGATGAGATATTGAAAATTCCAATCCAATTGTAAACATTAAAAAAACTACACCAAACTCAGCTATTTCTCTTAATTCATGATTATTTACAGCTTCGTGTAAATTAAATACATATGCTATTATTGTTCCTGTTACAATATAACCTATGATTGTTGGTAGATGTACTTTTTTTAAAATTAAATTTAAAATTAATGTTATTAGTGTTGTAGATACAATAATTCCTAACATTGAATTATCTCCTTCTTATAAGTTTTATTTGTAATGCATCTGCTTGTAACCTTCTAGCCTTTTTTTATAGGCAGAATTTAACATTGCATTTTTTGAGTCTAGAAAATCTATAGCTAAACACTCTTGATTTCCTCTTCCTATTCTTCCTAAATATTGAACTAAACGTCCATAATAAGAAATAGGGGTTACGAACATAATTGTATTTAAATGGGGGAAATCAATTCCTTCACCAAAATATGAAGTCGTTGCAATTATCAAAGATTTGCTTTTTACTAAATTCATATTTTCAACTTGCTCTTTTTTATTTAAGCTTCCATGAACACAAATATAATCAAGATTTTCTTTTAAAAAAAGATTTTCTAATACATTTATATGTTCTATTCTATCAGTTAAAACTAAAATTTTTCTTTGGATATTGCTTTTTATTACATCAATTATTAAATTATTTCTATTCTCATCTAAACACAACTCATTTATGATTGTAGCATAATTATCAGCATTACTTTCAAAGGACGTTCTAATTATTTGTAGTTTATTTGTATGTGTTTTTTTCTTTTTATATTCATAAGAAATATCACCTAATTGTTGATATAAAATTGGTTGAAGTTCATCTTTTCTATTGGGTGTTGCACTTAATCCTAAAAGATATTTTCCTTTAAAGTTTTTAACAATTTGTTCAAAGGTAATTGCAGGAATATGATGGCACTCATCAACTATTACAAAGGAGTAATTATTAATAACATCAGGATCATTTTTCAAACTTTGCATTGTTGCTACATCAATAGAACCATTTAGTTTATTATGCCCTTTTCCCAAATATCCAATATCTTTTTTTGTATATCCAAAATAATCAACAAATCTTTCAATCCATTGGTTTAATAACATATTTTTATTTACTACAATCAAAGTAGTACATGCTCTTACTTCAAATATTTTTGCCCCTAAAAGTGTTTTCCCAAAACCAGGAGGTGCAACACAAATAGAAAAATCACTTTTTTTAATCTCTTTTATTGCATCACTTTGTTCAGGTCTTAAAGTAAATGTAACTTTTTTAGTTTTAATCTCTTTAAAGTTTCGTTTATCAATAAATGAAAAAGATACTGCATTAATATTAAAAAAATCAACTATTTTTTCTTTTAAACCACGAGGTAAAATAAGATAGTTTTCATCTTCATCAAAAGATTTTATATATTTTGGCGTATTAAATAGTGGTTTTCTAAGGCTTAAAAGTATTTTTATTTGTGGATTTTCAAAACTTGCAAATGATTTTAATTGATTTATTAATGATTTTGATAAATTTATTGTTGGAATATAAATACTATCTTCTAATATCATTTCAATATTATTTACAGGGAATTCAATCTTTTTAAACTCTTTTTCTTGATTTGTCAAATCTGAAGTTTCTCCAAAACTACAAACTATTTGTTTTGAGAGTTTTTGTACATTATTTAAAACTTGCCATTGGTCATCATAAATTTTATTTGTATTAACATCAATAAAAACAGTTCTATTTTTATCTCTATATTTCAAATGTAAAGGAAGTTCTAAACTATTTCCTAAACTCTCTTTTGTGGCAAACTCTTTATTGGGATAAATTTTTGCAGTAATATTTGCTTTTCTTAAAATAAAAGATGCAAAATTAAAAACAATTTTACTAGAGATCTCTTCTTGTAAAAATATCCATGCAAAAATACCATTATTTGAATTTAATTCATAATATGCTTTTATATTCAAAGAGTTTAAAGCAATTTGTAATTTAAATTTATCTTCATCTAAAATCTCAAAAACCACAAACTTTGACATATTTTTTTGATTAATACAATAAGTTGCTAAAAAAGAATGCCCTCTTAAATGCTCTTCAATTTGTGTATTTGTAAAAGGAAGATAATCTTCAGCTTGAAAGGTAGCAGTTACAGGATAAAAGCCTTGTTTAGCTCCATCACGACTTATCCATTTTTTTGCATAAATATCAAATCGTGCAATAAATAAAGATTTAAATATCTCTATTTTTTCATCTTTTGTAAATTTCTTTTTTACTAAAAAAGAGTCTTTTTCTACTTTTATTTCTTGTTTTAGAAATTCAATTTGCTCTTCAATTCTATTTTTTTCAATATAAAGATTTTCAAGTTGTTTTTCAAGATTTGTCATGATTTATAGCACTTGGAGATAAAAGAATTTTATTAAGTTTATTTTCGATTTCATTATATCTACTTTTTAAATTTGAATTCTTTTTAATACCGGTACCTTCAAATTGACCATTTTTTTCAATTTCAAGTTCATTGTATTTTATTTCTCCTATTACCTTTCCTTTTGATAAAATATGAATTTTATTGCAGTCTATTTTTCCATCAAATAAACCATTAACAATCAAATTATTTACTTTAATATCACCAATAACTTCTCCTGATAGACCTATTGATATAACTTCTGCTTCTAAAATAACACCCTCGAACTTTCCATCAATTACAACCGTACCTTTGGCATTTATTCCACCAATAATACAAGTTCCCTCAGGAATTATTGTCGTGGTATTTGTTGATGATCGTTTATCAGACTTACTAAAGACTCCCATTCAACTTTCCTCTCTTTTTTAAATATTTGTTCAAAGTTAGTAAATTCCCAATTCATAAAATTCTTTGGATTTAAAATTTTATTTATATATTTTACTTCATAGTGTAAATGTGGAGCTGTGCTTCGTCCTGAGTTTCCAACAAGACCTATTACTTCGCCTTTTTTTACAATATCACCAACACTTAAGTATGTTTTTGACATATGAGCATAAATTGTTTTAAAACCATAATTATGAACAATCTTTATAACTCGTCCATAATCTCCAGTATTTGATGGTTCAACAAATTCAACTATTCCATCTGCAGTTGAGTGAATTGGAGTTTTCATTGGAGCTGGAATATCAATTCCCCTATGAAATTGATTTCTATTTGTAATTGGATTTTTTCTATAACCAAAACCTGAAGAAATAGAAATATCCGCTAAAGGCTGCCCATTAGGAATAACTTTTAAAGTAAAATTCTTTTTGTTTAAATCAATAAATTTTAGTGTATTTTCACTAATTTCATCTTCAGTAGCATCATTTTCCACCCCAATTATAGAATATATATCCTCTAGTTTTGAAGCTAATTCTTCTATATTTTTTACTTTATTTTCTATTTGTAAAGCATAAAGGTTTTCTAATTCTTCCAGTTGATAGGCTTTTGCATCTTTTACTTTTTGTATTCCACTATTTAAATAAGATATAAATAAAAAGCTTCCACCCAAAGCAAAAACAATAATAACTAAAATAATTATAATAAACTTTCTTAAAAATTGGTGAATATTATAAGATTTCGTTCCATTTATATCAGATATTGTTATTATTAATCTATTTTTCATCAAACCCAATCAAAGATAAAAATTTTTCAACAACCAAAAATGAGCCAAAGACTAAGTATTCTTGGTCTTTTTCAATCTTTATTGTATCATCATTCATTATATTTAATTGTTTTATAATATTTAATAAATTATTTTTATCTACTATTCTCTTATCATCTAATTCAATTATAATTATTTTATTTATAATTGGTTTTAATATTTTTAAAACTTCTTCATAATCTTTATCTTTATATGAATTATAAATGAGATTAATTTTTTTACCTTCAAACTCTTTTACTATAACAGAAGCCGCCAGAGGATTGTGTCCAACATCAATAGTTACATTAGGAAGAATTTTCTGACATCTACCAAATAAAGGAACATCATCAAATAATTTTAAATCAATAGGAATTTTCAATTCATTTAAACACTCAATTACTAAATGTAAATTTCTTTTTAAATATGATGCAAAATTATTGTTTAGTTCATATTTATCAAACTCTTTAACTTCAATAATTTCAATATTTCTATTTCGCTCTTTTAATATTTGTTCTTTTACTTCATAAGCTGTTTTAATTACATCATCAAAAACTTGATAGCCAATTAACATCTTAGTATCAACTGAACGCATTTTAGTTGTTGCTATTTGTTTTATTGTATCCCCAAGAAAACTTTGATGATCAAGGCCTATTGTAGTAATTAGTGATAAATTATTCTCTACTACATTTGTAGCATCAAACTCACCACCAAGCCCTGCTTCTAAAACTAAATAATCAAAATCTTTTGATAAATAAAAAGCCAAAAGTGTTGTATATTCAAAATATGTTAATTTAGATAATAATTCTAAAGAAAATATTTCTTGTAAAAATCTATGGGCAATTTCAAGGTTTTCATCACTTACATCATTTCCATTTATCCAAATTCTTTCATTAAATTTCATAATATGAGGAGAACTGTAATGTAAAACTTTGAACTTTTTTTTATATAAATAATGTGCTAAAAATCTTCCGGTACTTCCTTTTCCATTTGTTCCAACTATATGAATTACAAAAGGAAGATTAATCTTTTTTGATAGAATTTGCCAAGATGATTCTACGATTGTAAAATCTATCTTGTCGTAATATAGAGTTTTATACTCTAAAAACTCACTTAATGTGGCTTTTCTTAAATTGGCTTGCATATTATCTAAAAGAAGAAACTGCTATTTTAGATAAAACTTCATCTAAAGCTTTATCAGAAGCTTTTGAAATTGCATCAAATCTTTTTGTTTCAGTAATTGTTGTTCCATCATCAATAGAGAAATCATACTCTCCATCAACATTAAATGATTTTCTTATACCATCATCTTTTCTAAAATAATCAATTCTAAGCACAACAAGAGCTCTATATAGTTTATTGTATCCTGAAGTATCATATTGTAGGGTTTGCATACTTACAGAATTTATCGTTACATTCATAATAACATCTGCATTTGATTGATTATCAACCAATTTAGAATCAAGTTTTTGAATCAATAGTTTTATAATCGCATCTTTTACTAAAACAGAGTTTTTAGGGTCTTCTAAACTAACATTTATTTTAACAAAAACATTACCTTCCATCTCTTTTTTTGCATAATAACTTGATGGTTTATAACCACAAGCTGTTATAAAAAAAGCAATAGTAAAAGTAAAGATTACAAATAGCAATTTTTTTAAAATATGCATATTTTTCATTATCCTTTTATTACAAAGTTCACAAGTTTATTTGGAACTACAATCTCTTTAATTAATTCATTAGTTCCTAACCATTTTGCTGCTGCAGTTTTAGCTAATGATAGTATCTCTTCTTTAGAAGTATCTGGAGATACTTCTATTTCACATCTTTTTTTACCATTTACAGTTACAGCTAAAATTATTGAATCAAGTTTAAATACTTCTTCTTTAACTTCTAATTTTTTATCAAAATTTGAAAGATTAAATAATTGATTTGATAATTCCCAAGATGCATGTGGAATAATTGGCTCCAAAATATTTGTTAAAACATAATAACCTTCACTCCAAACAGCTTCATTTTTTTGCGCTTGTAGTGCATTTAAAGCTTCCATACAAGATGCAATCAAAGTATTAAAAGTGTATGTTTTTGTAAATACTTCATTTGATTTAACAAGTGCTTCATAAACTTTTTTTCTAGCTTCTTTTTCTTCTTTATTTAAACTTGAGTGATCAATTGATGCAAAAGTATCTAAACCATTTGAAGTTACATTTGCTGCTCTTTCATAAAATTTTTTAATAAATCTATAAGCACCATCAACAGCACTATCATTCCACTCTAATTCTTTTGTTGGAGGTGCAGCAAACATCATAAACAGTCTTGCAGTATCAGCCCCATATTTTTCAACAATTAAATCAGGATCAACAACATTTCCTTTAGATTTTGACATCTTAGCACCATCTTTTAAAACCATACCTTGAGTAAGTAGTTTTTTAAATGGTTCTCTTGAATTTGTATAACCTAAATCATTTAATACTTTTGTAAAGAATCTTGCATATAAAAGGTGTAAAATTGCATGTTCAATTCCACCAATATATTGATCAACATTCATCCAATAATCACTATCTGATTTTGAAATACCAACATCATTCCAAGATTTTGGATTTGTAGCATATCTTAAAAAATACCATGAAGATTGAACAAAAGTATCTAAGGTATCTGTTTCTCTTAAAGCTGGTTTTCCACAAGATGGACATGCACAATGTTTCCAAGTAGGATGAGAATCTAAAGGATTTCCCTCTCCTGTAATTTCAACATCTTCAGGTAATGCAATTGGTAAATTCTCAATTTTTTCAGGCACTAAACCACAATCATCACAGTGAATAAAAGGGATTGGAGCACCCCAATATCTTTGTCTTGAAACACCCCAATCTCTTAGTTTATAATTAACTTGTTTCGTACCAACAGAGTTTTGTTCAAAATGATAAATAATTGCTTTTTTTGCTTTTGTATTTGAAAGCCCTGTAAATCCTTCACTATCAATTAATTTACCTTCACCTGTAAATGCTTCTGTTTGTTTTTCAATAATTCCATCAGGGCCAACAATTACTTGTTTAACTGGTAAGTCATATTTTTTAGCAAATTCAAAATCTCTTTGATCATGAGCAGGAACTGCCATAACAGCTCCTCCACCATAAGAGCTTAATACAAAGTTAGCTACCCAAACAGGAATCTTTTCACCTGTTAATGGATGCATTACATCAATTTCTAAAGAGATTCCCTCTTTATCTTGTGTTGCCCTATCTCTTTCGCTAATTTTTTGCATTGCTTTAATAGCTTTGATTTTATTCTCAGGTAAAAGATTATTTTCAACCATATATTTAACAATTGGATGCTCAGGTGCTAAAGCTGAGTATGAAACTCCATAAATAGTATCAGGACGGGTAGTAAATACAAAATATTTAGTAAATTGTCTTTCTAGTTTTGCTTTTGAATCATGTGATAATTCAAATTTAAACTCTAAGCCTTCACTTCTTCCAATCCAATTTTCTTGCATTGTTAAAACTTGTGATGGCCAATCCTCTTTTAATAACTCTAAATCATCAAGAAGTTCTTGTGCATATTTTGTAATTCCTACATAATATCCAGGCATCTCTTTTTGTTGTACTTCATTATCACATCTCCAACAACAACCCTCTTCTACTTGCTCATTTGCTAAAACTGTATGACACTCTTCACACCAGTTTACTGTTGTTGATTTTCTATATAATAGTTTTTCTTCATACATTTTAATAATGAACTCTTGTTCCCATTTTGTATAAAGTTCATCACTTGTTGCGAATTCTCTAGTTTCTGAAAAAGACAGACCTAAAGCTTTTAACTCATCTCTCATATAATCAATATTTTCATAAGTCCATTTTTTTGGATGTAACTTGTTTTTTATAGCTGCATTTTCAGCTGGCATTCCAAAACTATCCCAACCAATTGGGTGTAAAACGTTAAAATTAGATTTTCTAAAATGTCTTGCAAATGCATCACCTAAACAATAGTTTCTAACATGCCCCATGTGTATTCTTCCACTTGGATATGGAAACATACTTAGTATATATTTTTTTTCTTTTGTTTGATCATCACTTGGCTCAAAAGATTGATTTTCACTCCAAAAATTTTGCCATTTTTTTTCAATATCTTTTGAATTATATTCCATTAAAACTCTTCCTTGTCTTGACTTTTTGCGCTCTCTATTAAGGCTAATGCTATAGAGAAGATATTAGCAACAACTGCTCCTATTGCTAAAGAGATAGTTAAAGGTAAATCATTTGTAAATGTAAGTACCAAAAATGCTGGAATTAGGTGTAAATCAGCTACTAATGAACTAGCTAAGAGTTCAGCTGCAAGTAGATTTTTAACCCCGAGTTTAAGTATTGTCGAAATAACATTAACACCTGCTGCTACAAATAGTGCAATTGCATTTGGTTCATATAAGAAGCCTGCTGTTGTTGTTAAAGACATTAGTGAAAAGAAAATATAGGTTACTTTACCCCAATCCATTTTTATCCTTTAGATATAAGTTTTGCTTTTATTAAAGCATACATATTAGCTAAAAAATGATAAAAAATTGCTTTCCGATTTTTTGTTTAATCTATCTTATTTCTATTTCTAAAAGCTATCAACATTTTATAGATTAAATAAAAGATTATAAATTTCAACAAAAGTTGACTTATCATATAAAAACCAAAACCACCCAATGTAACTTCAAAAATATTAAGATTGTGAAGTAAAAGATTAAATGATAAGTCACTTGTAGATAAAAGATAAATACAAATTGAGATATAAAGTGTAAAAGTAAAAAACTTTTGTTTTTGCATAAATATAAAATTATAAATGCTATACCAAATAAATAAAACTATTAAAATCGCTATTAATAATTCTTTAAATATACCATTTGGTATATATTCAATATAGCCTTTTGCTATGTCCAAAAATTGGTATTCAATAAAGGATGAAAAAAATTCTAATACTAAAATCCAATTTAAAGCTAATAGCCAATTTTTACCATTTTCCGATGTTATTAAATCGAATTTATTTTTAATCTCTTTTGCTGAAAAGTTGTTTTTATTTATTGTATTTTCTTGCATATTTTTTCCTATTTTATAAATAGAATTTATTTAGATTTATTAATTTTTATTATATCAAATTAATTTATTAAAATATGTTATTTTCTCCTTGTGTTCTGCCTTATTGAAATAATAAGTTGATAGATAAGGTATGCGATTGTGATTTTGTAAATCATAGTGCTAAAATTCAATTCTGAAAATTCTGTCATTATTGAAAATGGATTTATATTATTTGAAAATGTTTGTAACGTAAAATCTTTTGATAAATAAACATAGAAAATATAAAACAATCCCATAAGATAAAATTTATTTATTTTTTTATAGTTTATAATCAAAATACTTGTATATATAATAAATATGTAAATAAAAGCATCTGTTAAAATATATTCTAGTTTTGTATCAAGTAATTTATTTACACAAGACATAAATGAATATCCAAATGAAAAGGATAGAATCCAGAATAATGATAATAGCCAATCTTGGGAATGATTTGAAGATAATCCATGAATTTTAAATAATATTATACATTTCTTTTCTTCATGCTTCCCTACTTTTCTTTTTAGTAAAGAAAATTAGCAAAAGAAAAGCGTTCGCAGAGTTTCAAAATAGCTAAAAAATTAAATGAAATCTTAAAATTTGAAAACTCGCTTCCGTACCTCCACCTCAAACAGTTCAAATTTCTTAACAGATTTAATTTGATTTTTCTTAACGCTATTTTGAAAATGCTCACCTCTCTTTTCTTGATATTTCTTTGTTCAAAAAAACTTAAGGTTTTAAAAGTATGGATAAGAAGAAATTTGTATCGATTTGTATTTTGAGGATTAGATTTATTGATTGATGAGCGTTAAGAAATTGCAACTGTTTGAGGTGGAGGTACGAAGTCAAGTTTTGCAATTTTAGCGAAGATTGAAATAAATCCCTCAAAATACAACTTTCGATACGATTTTTCTTTTTGTTACTTTTTCTTTATGAAAAAAGAAAAAGTAAGAAGCATCACAACAAACAAATCTCAAAAATCAAATTAAAAAATAATAGACAAAAAAAAAGGAAAGAGCAAAAAGCCCTCTCCTTTTAGAAAAACATAATTTCAGTAAACAAAAAAGAATAAATCAAACAGTACCTTGTTCGTACATAGCTCTTAATTTCTCTTTTTCTCTTTGTCTTTTTAATTTCTCAGCATCCTTAGCTCTAAAATCATCAACAGAGAATTTTAATTGAACTAAGAATGTAGCAGCTACGAAAATTGATGAATAAGTACCTATAATAATACCTACAAGTAAAGTAAATGAGAATCCATTTAATATCTCTCCACCAAAGAAATATAATGTCGCAACAACAAACACAGTTGTTAACGAAGTTAAAGTTGTTCTTGATAGTGTTTTACTAACAGATTCATTTATCATTTCAGCTAATTCATTAGCTTTAGAAGTTTGAATTCCTTCTCTAATTCTATCAAATACGATAATTGTATCATTTAAAGAGTATCCAAGTAAGGTTAAAATTGCTGCTAAAATATCTAAATTTACTTCAATACTAAATAATGAAATTGCACCCATGGCAATAGTAATATCGTGAATTAAAGCAAATACCGAAGCAAGAGCAAATCTCCATTCAAATCTAAATGAAAGATAAATTAAAATTACTATTAAAGATAAAGATAAGGCCATAATACCTTTTTCTCTAAGTTCTCCACCAACCTTAGCCCCAACCATATCAACTCTTCTAATTTCAAAGTTACCAGTTGATGCTAAAATTTTATGCATCTCATCACCAATATCATTTACTAAATCAGAGCTAGATCCAGTAATTCTAATAACAACTTCTTCATCACTCCCAAATTTTGTAATAGATGAATTTGCATATTTTGTTTGCTTTAATGTATCTCTAATTTGATTAATAGGTGCTACTTGTTCATATTTAACTTGAATAATAGTTCCACCAGCAAAGTCAATACCAAAAGTTAAACCTTTTGTAAAAAGTAAAACAATTGAAGCAATAACTAAAATAGAAGAAAAACCTAAAAAAGCTAATCTTTTTCCCATAAAATCATAAATTTTATCTGTTTTAAAAATTTCCATTAGTTAACTCCAAACCATTTTTTACTATCTTTATCTTTTGTTATTTTTCCAAGTAAGGCCTCATAAATACCATGAGTTCCTAAAATTGCTGTTAACATTGAAGCTAAAATACCAATAGAAATAGTAATTGCAAAACCTTTAATAGGTCCTGTTCCATAAGCATATAATATAACTGCCACTAAAAGCGTTGTAACATTTGCATCTAAAATTGCTCTCATAGCATTTGAATAACCATCTTCAATTGCTTTTGGAATTGACAATCCATCTCTTATTAACTCTCTTATTCTTTCTGTGATAATAACATTCGCATCAACAGCCATACCGATTGTTAAAACAATACCTGCCATACCAGGAAGAGTTAAAGTAGCTCCAAACATTGCCATTACAGCTATGATTATAAAAATGTTTGTAACAAGTGCTATACATGCAATTACACCTGCACGTTTATAATAAATAATCATAAAAATAAATACGATTAAAAAACCTGAAATTAGTGCAACTAAAGAAGCTTTAATAGAATCAGCTCCCAAAGATGGTCCAACACTTCTTTTTTCAAGTAAAGTAACAGTTGCAGGTAATGCTCCACTTCGTAGTGCAATAGCAACATTTCCAGCTTCAGCAACTGTAAATCCACCTGAAATCTGTCCACTTCCACCACCAATTCGCTCTCGTATATTTGGTGCTGAATAAACTTTCCCATCTAAAACAACAGCTAATCTTTTACCAACGCTTTTACCTGTAAATTCTCCAAAAATTCTAGCACCTGTTGAATTTAAAGTAAAATTGATAATTGCTTGATTAGATTGGTCAAATGCAACTTGTGCATCTATTACTTGAGAACCGTTTAAAATCGGTATCTCTTTTACAAGATATTTAATATTTGGATTATTTGTATCTTCTAAAATAACATTTCCATAAGCAGCTGCTTGCGATGATGTCATAGTGTTAACTTGGTCATTTCTTTCTTCATCAACTGCCATTAATTCTAAGTTTGCAGGTTTTGAGATTAACTCACGTGCTGCTTTTTCATCTTCAGCAGTTTTAATACCTGGAAGCTCAACAACAATATCAGTTTCTCCTTGTCTTACAACAGTTGGCTCTGATAATCCAAATTGATCAAGTCTATTTCTGATAGTTTCAACAGCTTGTGCAACTGATAAATCTTTTGTTTTAGCAATATCTTCTGAAGTTAACTTTAAAGTATATTTTAATTCATTTTTTGAAATATCAAGTCCAGTAATTTGTTTTAACATTTCATCCATTTTTGGAATTTCATCTGCATCTAATACTGTAAAAGTAACACTATCCGTATTAATTGATAATCCATCAATTAATAATTCTTCATCATCTGAAAAATATTTTACTGATGTTGCAATAGTTTTAATTTTAGAAGTTACAGCTTCATGCGTATTAACACCTAAAAGCATATGTAATCCACCTTGTAAATCAAGGCCTAATGAGATTTTTTTTCCTGTATCTGTTTGTAATAAAGATGGTATTGAAAGTACAACACCAAAAATAATACTTAATATAAATATTATAAGTCTGTAATTAAAGATTTTCAATTCTTTTCCTTGAGTTAGGGTTTTATTTGAAGTAATTAAGATATGTAAAATTACATATCTTAAAAGTTTGAAGAATTTTAGTCTTCTAAAAGTTTTGCTACAAACTCTCTAACAAGTTTCATTTCAGTGCCATCACTGTTTTTCACTACAAAATATGTTTCTTCTACTTTTGTAACTTCTACCATTAAGCCACCATTTGTTACAATCTTGTCACCCTTTTTCAAATTACCAACCATTTCTTTATGAGCTTTCGCTTGTTTTTGTTGTGGTCTGATAATCAAAAAGTAAAAAATCGCAAATAATGCAACTAGAGGTAGCAATGAGCTTATTAAATCTGTACTTGAACCTTCCATCAAATTTCCTTTTAAAAAGTAGTTTATTATGTTTTTACTAAAACGCGATTATTCTAACAAAAACTTCATAATAAAAGGCTTCATCACTTCAATTTTATTAGCTTCTTTTATGTACTTAAGCTATTTTAATATTGAATATAAGATTTTAAATACTATTTTGGGTCTATTTGCCATATATTTTTTATTAGTAATTCCTAAAAAAGCTCTTTTTATTGCAGGTTTTTTATCTGGAGTATTATGGTGTAATTGGATGGCTGTTAGTTTACAATATTATGATTTGACCTATTTGGCTCCTGTTTTTATAATAGGTATATCTTTAGTTTATGGTGTAATTTTTTATTTATTTGCTCTTTATGATAGATTAACATTTAGAATTATTGCAATTTTTGCATTTACTTTTTTTGCACCACTTGGTTTTAATTGGATGAAATTTGAACTTATTTTTGTTGATTCTTATATTGGAATTACAAAAGAAGATTTCTTACTTATTTTATTTTCATTTTATTTAATAATTAAATTAAAAAGATTTAAAATCTTAGGATTACTACCTTTACTTTTAACTATTTCTCTTGGTAAAGGTGAATATATTCAAAACCCAAATGCAAAAATTCATATGCCACAAATGGATATAAAACAGAGTTTAAAATGGGAAAAAGATTATCAAAAGATTTTACATGAAAAGAATTTTGAAGAAATACAAACAGCAATTAATCTAAAAAAAGATTTAGTTGTATTACCAGAAACTGCATTTACAACTGTGCTAAATAGAAATGCACATCTACTAGAAAGATTAAGAGACTATTCAAATGAGGTAGATATTATTGCAGGGGCTTTATATGTGGAAGATAAACAAATATATAATGCATCTTATCATTTTAGCAAAGGTGAAATACAAATAGCAAAAAAAGTTGTATTAGTTCCTTTTGGTGAAGAAATACCACTTCCAAAGTTTTTCGTTGATTTAATAAATAAAGTTTTTTATAATGGCGCACAAGATTATTCAAAAGCTGCAGCTCCAACTGATTTTATTATAAAAGGTGAAAAAATAAGAAATGCTATTTGTTATGAAGCAACAACTGATAAAATATTTGAAAATTTAGGTGACACACAATATATGATTGCAATTTCAAATAACGCTTGGTTTACACCATCTATTGAGCCAACACTTCAACATTTATTACTGAAATTTTATTCAAGAAAATATAATATAACAATTTTCCATGTTGCAAATGGAAGCCCTAATAGAATTTATAGACCATAAAAATCTAAAGATTAAATCTTTAGATTTTTAGAAATAATAAGAAATCCCTACCTTTACTTTTTCATCATTTTGCTTATACAAATCGTCATTTATATATTTTAAAGTCAAAGAAGCATTTGCATCTAATTTATAAGTTGAAAACAGTTCAAATTGATTATTTTCTAATCCTTTATTATATTTATCATAAGAGTACTCAAGACCTAATTTTATATTATCAAATCTATTTGTTACAAATCCCAAAGATGAACCCAAAGAAAATAACTGATCACTTTGTTTATAATAAACATTAGAGCCAAACATCAAATAAATAAAATCTTTTGAAGTACCATAAGAAATTCCTGCTTCTGGTTTTATTTTAAAATAATCACTTTGATCTTTAAAATGCTCATAAGCCAAGTCAATTCCCCAAGAAATTGGTTTAAAAAACATATCTCTTGGAGCTAATGATTTTATTTTTAGTATTGTAAATCTATCTAGTTTGATATTTTCATCTTTTTGTTTTTTTAAATTCAAATCAAAAAAGTTAATATAAGCACCTTGTAAATATCCATCACTAATATCATAAATATCGTTGTAAACAGGCTTCAAAGATAATTCAAAAGAATCAGATGAATCATAATAAAAAGATATTCTTGCAGAATCATGAGAATCAAGAGGATTAATTGGAGCTTTTATTTCATAATCTGAAACTACACTATAAGTACTTCTTTGTTTTAAAAGTTCTAAATATTTTTTAATATACTCTTTTTTTTCTATTTTATTATTTGCTCTTTGATACTGTAAATATGAGATTTTAAAATCCAAATATGAGATTTTATCATCTACACTTAGATTTTCATTTAGATTTTTATTTTCATTTACAAAAGATTCTAAAAACTCTTTATTTTCAATTTTATCTTCTAAAATATGTTTCATTTTTTTCATACTAGAATGTCTATATTTAGACTCTTTTATAAGATTATATGGCTTTAAAATTTTTATAGAATCAAGTGGCACTGTTTTAAAAGTAAACTTACTTACTAAATCCAAATCATCTCTTGCAATTTCCAGCAACCATAAAATATTGTAAGAACAGTTCTCTTTAAAGAAATAATAATCAGAATAAGAGTCTTTTAATTCAAAAGTGTGTAAAACTAATCTATTTACTTCTTCTTCATTTAAATCTAAATCATACTCCCAAATATCACGTTGTTCAAGATTGTTATACTCTTTAATTTTTTCATAATATGGTAAAATTGAGTATCTACCTTCATACTCTCCAAACAAACCTTTATAAGCAAAAATTAATCCATTAGTATCATTTGTTTTTGCAGCATAATTTATAGCATTTGATATTAAAGCTGTATCATTTGATGAAGAAACTCGCAAAAAAGTATGTCCATACATTGATGCAGGTGAATTAATATGCGCCGTTGGAAAAACCATAGTTACATATTTAGCATCTATTAAAGATAGATATTCATTTAGTTCAGAGCATTCATAGTTTATTATTTTGTTTTCAAGTGTGGGAATATTTTGTTTTAACCACTTAACTCTTAGTGGAAATCTACACAAAACATTGTTTTGCCCTTTTTGTAAAGAGTCTATAGTTTCAAATAATTCTTTTTTTAAATTTGTTTTACCCTCTTTTGAGATAAAAAAATTATCTGAATCTATTTCACTACTTCCATCTCTATAGTGTAGTAGTTTTGCCCAATAAGGATTTTCATAAAGTTTGTTTTGTTCAACATATAAAGAGATATCACTAGAAGAATAACACGAGCTTGAAAATAGAAAAGCAAGTAATAAATACTTGCTTTTTCTATTAAAGAAATTACATATATTTAGCAATTGAATCAATAACAGCAGCTGAAGTTACATTTTCATTTGAATAAATATTTGTGAAATTTGATTGTAGTTTTGCAGAAAATGCTTCATTATTTTCAACATTCATTAATTTTGCAACAGTTGATAAAGTTTCACCCTTACCTGCTGAAATATCTAATGCTAATTCATCCATATTTTCTTCAACAAATTTATTTAATTTATCATTTGAAACAAAATCACTTGGTTTATTACAATTTGATGTTCCACTTGTAATTCCAAAAGTTTGATTTCCTGAAGTTCCATTTGTAGTTGCAGCTAATGCTTGTAATACAGAAGAACTTTGATCCTTAATAATTAGTGAACCTAGTCCACAACCTGTATTCTCATTTGCGTAAACAGCAGTTGTTAATCCAATTGCAGCTATTAAACTTATAATTTTTTTCATATTGTCTCCTTGAAAGTTTAATAGATTCTATTACTTTTAATTTAAATAAACCCTTAAAATAATAATAATTTTAGTATTTTTCAATTATTTTTTTTATAATTATCTCTTTTTGTAAATGTTCATCTAATTGTAAATCAAAAGCAAACTCTAAAATCTCTTTAAATTCCCTTGAAGGTTTATATCCCAGAGCTATTAAATCTCTTCCTAGAACCAAGGGTTGTATAGCTTTATTTTGAATATTTAACTCTTTTGCACTATTTAAAAGCCAAGAAGTTGCCTTTGGACATTTATCTTTATCTTTTATATCTCTTCCTAAACAATCAGCTAAACAAACTAAGCATAAATCTTCAATATTTACTTTTAATGATAATCGTTTAATTGCTTTTAGTGAAGATTCCGCCAAATAGAGTTGAAAAGGAGCTAAGTGATTTTTTACCAATGAACAAACTATTTCAATTAATTTCTTTTCATTTGTTAATTTTGATAAAAAAGAGATAGTAGGTTCTATTCCTAAAGTTTCATGTTTATGTGAGGTAATTTTCCCATTTATCTCTTTTGTACAAAATGGTTTTCCAAAATCGTGACAAAGAATTCCATAAAAAAGATACAAAATTCTATATTCATCTTTTATATTATTATCATTTATAATTTTAGCCATTTCATCAAGAGTCATCATTGTGTGAATCCAAACATCTCCCTCAGGATGATATACTTCATCTTGAATACAGTTTATTAAAGCATTTAATTCTGGAAAATATTTTAAAACTCCAAGCTCTTTCATTAACTCAAATGCAATTGAGGGTTTCCGTGATTTTAAAAAGAGTTTCTTAAACTCTTCATAAACTCTCTCTTTTGGTAAATATTTCAATTCATCTTCTATAACTATTTTTTTACAAAGCTCTTTAGTTTTTTTTTCAATTTGAAAATCAAATCTAGAAGCAAAACCAACAGCTCTATAAACTCGTAAAGAGTCTTCCATAAAAGTATTATCATCTATATGTTTTATTATTTTATTTTTTAAATCACTTAGTCCGTTAAAGGGGTCAAGGAACTCTTTTTTTGAAAAATCATATCCTATTGCATTTATTGTAAAATCTCTTCTTATAGCTGCTTCTTTAAAGCTTAAATTAGCATTTGTTATAACTTCAAAGTCTTGGTGAGTATTTCCTACTTTTTTTTCAATTCGAGGAAGTGCAAAATCAAAATCATATTCATCAACCCTTAGAGTTAAAACACCAAATGATTTTCCAACTAATTTAACAGAGCCATATTTTTGTAGTATTTTTTTAATAGTATCAAAGCAGTCTATTCCAAAGATTTCAACATCATAATCTTTTACAGGAATATTTAAAAAGTGATCACGAACACAACCACCTACAAGAATAGGTCTTACTCCTATTTCTTGTAAGCTTTTTAAAATATCTTCTAATATTTTAGGAATATTAAATTTTATTGTAGTGGTGAACATCTTGTTGTGGGAATGGGATAGAGATACCTTCCTCATCAAATCTTAGTTTTATTGTTTCTGTTAATGCAAATTTTACATCCCAATAATCAGGAGTTTTAACCCAAGCTCTCACCACAAAGTTTACAGATGAATCAGCTAATTCAGAAACTGCTATTGTAATTCCTTTGTCTATTAAAACTTTTTCATGTGAAGATATAATATCATTTAAAACTTCTTTAGTTTTTTTAATATCATCTTCATATCCAATACCAACAACCAAATCAACTCTTCTTGTATCATGGGCATTTATATTAATAATAGAACCACTTGTAATTGCACCATTTGGAATAATGATTTTTTGATTATCAGGTGTTGTAAATATAGAGTTGAAAATTCCAACTTCACTTACACTTCCTGTAACTCCAGCAGCTGTCACCACATCACCTACTTTAAATGGTTTAAACATAATAATCATAACACCTGAAGCAAAGTTTCCTAAAGAGTCTTTTAAAGCTAAACCAATAGCTAAACCAGCAGCTCCAAGTATTGCTAAAAATGAAGTTGTTTCAACTCCTAATTTTCCTAAAGATGTAAGTAAAACTACTATCATTAAAGCGTAATAAACGATATTTTCTAAAAATTTGATTAGAGTTTCATCCATACCTTTTATTTTTCTTAAAACTTTTCCTAATAATCCTACGATTTTATTTACAATCCATTTTCCAATAACAAAAATTAATAATGCCATTAATAATGAAAAAGCATATCCACCTAATATCTCAACAATATTATCAGGTATATATGATGTTATATCTTTTGTTAAAACTTCTATATTTTTTTCTAAATCTTTTTCCAAAAAATCTCCTTATTTAATTAATTCTATTATTTTTGCTGTTATATCTTTAACTTTTACATCAGTTTTTTCTAATGTTTTTCTATCTACAATTTCTACAAAACCATCAGCTAGTTTTTTTCCAATAACAACAGCATAAGGGAATCCAATAAGTTCAAAATCACTCATTTTAAATCCAAATCTTGCATTAATTCTATCATCTAAAATCACTTCAACACCAGCTGCTTTTAGTTCATTATAAATAGTATCTCCAACAGCTGCTTCTTCCTCTTTTTTAGAGTTTGAAACAATAATATCTACCATAAAAGGAGCAGTAGCTTTTGTCCAAAGGCAACCTTTTTCATCGTGATTTTGCTCAATTACAGCAGCCACTAATCTTGAAACTCCAATTCCATAACAACCCATTACAAAAGGCTGAGCTTTACCATTTGAATCTAAGAAGTTTGCATTCATAGCTTTTGAGTATTTTGTTCCTAATTGGAAAATATGACCAGCTTCAATTCCTTTTGTATATGATAGTTTACCATTACAATTAGGACAAGAATCACCCTCTTGAACAGCAATTAAATCAGCATAATTTAAGTTCTCAATAGAAGATAAATCTACACCTTTTAAGTGATAATTTTCTTCATTTGCTCCACAAACAAGATTATTTTCACCCTCAAGTTCTTTATCAACTACCACTAAAACATCTTTTGGTAAATCAATAATTCCACAATAACCAGCAACTAAACCAGCATTTATAATATCATCTTCAAGTGCATCATCTAATTCTAAAGCATTTACAGCATTACAAGCTTTTGTTTCTTCTAATTC
>Ga0180008_1000151_pt1 | contig 70987 bp, 84 predicted proteins | sample MM_PW_MetaG_FD_121121 | JGI IMG/M metagenome (GOLD analysis project Ga0180008, IMG submission 121121) | Groundwater microbial communities from the Aspo Hard Rock Laboratory (HRL) deep subsurface site, Sweden - MM_PW_MetaG | ecosystem: Environmental > Aquatic > Deep subsurface > Groundwater... | reverse complement strand
CGTAGGTGCCCCTATACGCCACACAGCACGATATTGGTCGCGCTGAAACAGCTGGCATCGGTTGAACAAAGTGTGTACACCAACTTTTTTGTGAACGCGGAAATGTTACAGATGGACACATTCAGCGCAACGTCAACGTCTTACGTCTAGTTGATAACGGAAGACAGGTGTTACGGCATAACGGCATAACAGCAAGAACCATCATCCCGATTTGGATACATCCGTTTCTTCTCGTCTTCTCATATATTCCTTTCGTCAATCACTATTCCACCACTCGTACTCTTTACTTGCAATAGTTATACGGTTATCTTGGCTGTTGTTTCTGAAGTGCTTTTGCGCCGGATTCTGAGAAAATTGGTGAAAAGTTTGTTTTCCGCTTGAAAAAGATGGTAGGCTGTGATATAGTGGCGCAGATAGGGGTGATGCGGATGTTATATGAGAGTGATGAGCGGAGAATACGTGAGTGTGGAGAATTGGGGTTGAGTGTGGTGGAGTGTGTAGCGCGGACGGGTTATACTGCGCCGACGGTGCGGAAGTATTTGCGTCGGATGGGGTACGATGTGGCTGGTGTGGTGAAGTATGGGGATGGGGTTCGTGCTGAGGCGGTGCGGATGTACGAGGCGGGGGTTGAGTATGCGGAGATGGCGAGGGTGCTGGGAGTGAGCATGGGGGCGTTGCATGGATGGTGTGTGGCTGCGGGTTGTGAGATGAGGCGTTCGCGGGATTAGAACGGTTGTTCGTTTTGACAGTACGGTTTCAGTAGTAGTGGTGGTTTCAGCAGTTGTTGAAAGCGATGAAAAATAACTCTTGACATTGGGGGCTGACGGGTGTATAATGAAGCCAATGAGAGATGCGATGTCGTATGCAGTTTGTGGGGCTTGTGGAGGAGATGGTTATTGGTTGCCGCCGCTGCCTCCGTATTCACGAGATAATAGATTGGAAATGGTGACAGTGCGTTGTCGGAAGTGTGGGTGTATCTATGCTCTTTGGTACGGGTATTTACCTCGCTTGGATGCTGGTTTTATTGAGCAGGTCTACGAGCAGGGGGTATACGCAGTTTAGTTTGAAGGAGGTTTATGATGGCAGGTAATGATAATGATGGAAATGTGTATGGTGGTAGTAGGGCTGACATTTTTGGCCCATCGGACGTACCGGGGTTTGACCCAGAGTTTTTGAGCATGCAGCTTGGCACGAATATGTGGATGAAGTTTCACGACAGTGTTGGTGATTTTGTGATAGTTGAAGGGGATGAAGAGGTGTTCCGTGTAACTGCTGAAGACAGGGAGTTGCTGGTTGCTGGTTTGAAGCAATGGTTGGCGGAGACGCGTGCGGCAAATGATACCAGCCCCGCCAAGCGTAGTTGTGCGGATTGGGCGGAGTAGTATGGCAACTGCTACAATTGTGGTCATATCTGTGGTTGCGGTTGCGTGTGTGGTAATGAGTGTGAAGATGATTGGTTATCGGCGTGAAGTTGCCGAGATGAGTGCGGAGTTGAAGCGATGGAGGCGTGATTGATGGAGATGACCCAGATGGATGATTTGAGTTTCAGACAGGTGGTAGAACGGTTCCAAGCGGCTATAATCGAAGCAGATGTGATGTTCAGTAAACTCATAGACATCAAAAGGGAGTGGCAATGGAAGGTTGAAGAGCTTGAGCAGGAATTGCGCATAGAGCGTGACAAGACCAGTGGTGATGACGTAGCCGAGCGGGATTGTTACAAACAGGCAGCAAAGTTGCTTGCTGTGTTGATACACAATACTGATGGGTTGATGCCTGTGCGGTTGTGCAGAAGAAGGGATGGCTTGGTTACATATCAAACGTGGGCTGGTTTCACGCACGAACATATAGGCCATCCACAGGCTGGCACAGACTGGCTAAGAACATCAGATGAGATATTTGAGGCTGTTATCAAAATGACTAGTGAGGATGAATAACATGGCAGTGAGTGCGTTGAGATTGGAACCGCTGGCTGGAAGTCACATAATGTGCGTGGCGCAAAATGCAAAACGCTTGGCGCGGACGTTAGGCGTGGGTGTTTGCTTTAACCTCAATGGGGCGGAACTCATTGTTTTCAGGAATAGTGACGTGTGTGAGGTGGCAGAGGAGTACGAGCGGAAGTTATCGCAGATACCAAAGTTTCCGACATTGGCACAGATGGCGAGGAGGAGTGATATGGCAGAAGCGCAAGTGCGTGCGGGGTTTGTGTTGTGTAAAGATGATTGTTTTGACAATCGCTCTACTACAGAATCATGGATAAGATTGTCATCTATTGTGCATATACATCAGTGGAGTGATGATAACTTGACGCAGATACGTTATTGGAATGGTGAGTGTATGCAGGATGGTTTTGTAGTAGGTGCTACCCCCGAAGACATATTAGATGCTATGGAGGCTGGATAGTTGCACTCAGGGCATTTTTGTTCATCAACCACTTCGATAGTTTTAATTCTCCCCTGCGTGTCATAACATATCGCCCATATTTCTTGCATGTTTTCTCCGCAAATAGGGCATGGAATGTCAGTGTGTACTGTTGCGTTTGCCATTTATGGCTTATCTCCTTTGGCGGTTTGGTACTCTACTGGATGTGCCCCCATAGCAACAGCGCAATCATCAAGTAACTCCTCTGTGAAAGACTTGCGGCAAACCGAGCACCACCATGCTATATGGAGTGCGTGAACAATTTTGTAGAGAGTGTCCCACGCATCGCAGTTAGGGCACTTGGTGTGTGTTTGGTCAGTCATCGCCACCACCTATTTCAAGCTGAAAACAAGGGGTTAGGAGTGCTGTGGCTACTTGGTTGCAAATCATAGTGCCGTCTGATTCTTCAATAAACACCATACGACACGGCCCACAATACCAATAAGATATTGCGCCACCAGATAGTATATCAGTTAGATGGCCTTTGCAATAAGGACATGTTTTGTGCGTTAATGATTGGTCAGCCATTATTAGTGTTGTCCAGTTTATCTAGCCAAGAAAGAATCCGCTTTTTTATGTTCCGTCGGGCTTTGTCTCCACGTGTAGTAGCCCATCCCCACCAACACATGCCACACTTTTCATCGCATATAACATCACCACGATGAACGCCTGGAGGACAATTGGATTCAGCCATCACTAGAACCTCTCCCTAAGATGCACAGGACAAGCGTGGCAGTCGTCGCATTCCCATAATAATACACTTATTCCCTCGTGTGTGCGTAGATATTGTTGCATGTTGCCACCGCATTCAGGGCATTTAGGGTTGGGTTTTCCGCATATCTCATCTTGTGATTCTTGGTCGGTCGCCCAAAGTGGACAGCAATGGTTTTTATTGTTTTCGGCACACTCTTGTCTAGTTACATATCTACAGTTGACGCAACAGCATATTTTGTAACAATGGGTGTAATATCGGAAGTGGAATTCATGGTCGAAATAATGATTATAGCAGTCGATACGAAACGCTTCCGTGAATACACTGTAGCAACTTACACACTTCCACGCGACGCCTCCTTCCATCTCGCCATTTACTTTTGCTACATGACTATGGTAATGGGCTTCTGTTTGATACAAAGACCCCAGCGCCATACAACAAGGACATTCCACGGTCTTGTCGAAATCACTTGGGCATTGGTTAATCGGTGTGTGATTGCGTTTCAATTCGTAGAACAGTCCTTCAATGCACATTGGGTCACCTACGAAATTACCCATCATCAGTCTCCAGTGTTTTGGTTTTGTTTCGCAGTCCTTCTTCCAACAACTCACATATCGCAGCATCTGACATCCACTTAAGTTTACTAGCTTTTTCTTCCATAACACCTCTATTGTAGCATACAGGAAAGTGGTTGTCAAGGGAAGTTTTTACTCGACATGCTGCGGTAGTGGTGCTATAATGAGGCAGTGGGCGTGAAAGGTTTCGACGCTGCCGCATTGTTGTACTGGCAACGGACGCGGGTTCGCCCCCGCCACGTCCACCAAGCAACTTTTCGGTATTTCCTAATGGTTCGATAGCAAATCATATAGTCTAAAAACAAATCGGCGGCCACTTAGCTTGAGTGACCGCCGATTGCGTTTGGGGAGTACGTTGCTCCCCAGTTGCCAAAGCTATAGGGCGGAAGATGCTAGCGGTTCCTCGCCACACAGTTCCGAGACCGATTTTCAGCAATGGCAATGTGCTACTTGCAGTGGTCGCCCTAGATTGGTTACTTTGACGACCAAAGACCTCATCCTACACATGGCAGGAGAAGCGGGTGAGGGCAACTGGAATTGAACCAGTGACCTGCCGCTTATGAGGCGGCTGCTCTTCCGCTAAGCTATGCCCTTGTGTAAATAATTGGTCTGGGCGGGAGGGGTCGAACCTCCGTCCTTATGCTCCCAAGGCATACGCTCATCCACCGAGCTACGCCCAGACTGTTGAACTTTGGTAGCGAGAGCCGGATTTGAACCGGCGTCTCCAGAATATGAGTCTGGCGGGTAGCCTCTACCCTATCTCGCAATGGCAGGGCTTTAACCACGCATCCTACGATGCTACTCCACCGCTTCCTAGCCCTAAAGGTGCGGTGAGGACAAGCTATGCATACACAGTCGGCGGTACAGGATTGTGATGAGTGACTGGCTTCAATGGTGTTGGGTCGCCGCGCTGCGCCTCAGTTGCCACTAGCCTAATACTGATGGTCGTCGTGTACGATTCGTCGTAGTCCATCGGGCCGACCGCTACGAATTCTTGGTCGCTGTGGCCAGACAGACCTGTTATGCCCGCAGACCTCTCATCAGTCGTCGAGGACACTTCGGCTTGGCTTGCAACTGGAGTATCTGACAGAGTGCAGGTATACGCCGAGTCGCCTCGTAAGACCTCGCTGCTAAAACTTCCCCCGTATGTGGTAATCCATGGATTATGGGGACGCCAAGGGTTAGACGAGTGCCACTCACCGTGCCACACATACAACTCAGCCTTCTCTACCCTGAATGTGACTTGTATCAAGCCGAAGCTGTCGCTGGGAATATCGGCTTGCCCACTTTCCTTTGCCTCACTCGTATCCGCCTTATAGAACGTGAACCGCTTGTCCTCGTTGGGCGGCCTTTCGAGGGAGAGGCTAGAGTTGGCAGCTATGCGGAATGTGCCGACTGGCTTTCCGTCAATCGTAACATCCGCATCACACCTCACGTTCCTGCCATTCCTCAACAGGAGTGCGTACTGCTTGCCATGATTCAGTTCTACATACCCCGACTCTTTTTCGGTGCCTTCTGGCACCCTTACGCTAAAGCTGTTCAAATACATTCTGCACGCTCCTTAGGCTTGTGTTAGCCGTTCAGGATTTAACTGCTTTGTGAGACCATCATAGCACACCCACCATTATGTGTCAAGGAAAAGTTTGACATTAGGCGCAATGTGTGCTACACTGATTGCAATCCACTACCGTGGAGGTGGAAGGCTCATAAGGGCCTTTGCAGAAATAGCCTGCTCTTCGGAGTAGGCTTTTCTGTTTCTTATTGACATTGCGGTGTGGGTGTGATATAATGCCAGATATGAAGAATCGCAACATGCAGCTGCCGCCAGTAATTGACATACTACACGCTGTGTTCATATTGGTGGTTGCTGGTGCTTGTGTTTATGCTGGTGTGGAGTTTATTGCAGCCAACCAACTTGTTTTAGGTGTCTGCATGTATGCCATCGCCATCGCAATGTGTGTGTGCGTGTGGAGTTTTTTGACAGGTGGGAGGTTTTCATGAATCCCAATCAGACTAAGGGACCAATCCTCATTGTTGCGTGGCAGGGTGGTTTGCATTGCCCTAAATGCCATGAGTGGGTTGATAAATACGAGGGCAAAGGAAAGTGCAAGTGCGGACTGGTGAATCGCAAGCGCTTCAAGGACTTGCCCGTGACGCCGCTTTCAGAACAACCAAGGCCAGAGTTTAGGTATCAAGAGAGGCGAACGTGTTGAGTGTAGCAAAAGACCGTCAGTTTTTAGAAGTGGCAAAGGTTGTGGCGCAGAGGTCTAAATGTTCTTCGCGTCAAATTGCTGCTATTATCGTCAAGGATGGCTCAATTGTTTCGGAAGGCTACAACGGTGCGCCCCGTGGCGTTGACTTGTGCCAGGACCGCAATACTGAATGTCGCAGGCGCACAATGGGATATGGTTCTGGGGAAGGGCTTGAGTATTGCCCTGCTGTACATGCTGAGGTCAACGCTATCGCACAAGCTGCTAGGAACGGTATCAACATAAAGGATTGCACGATGTACTGCTGGTGTTGTGTTCCCTGTAAGAATTGTGTTGGAGTTATCATCAACGCGGGGATTAAAAGAGTAGTGTGCTTGGATGAACCGCTTTATGATGAATTAGGACTTGAGATGTTGATTGAGGCTGGCGTTGAAGTTGGCCGATGGAATGATGATGGATTATGGACTATACCAAAAATTGATGTGGAATAAAAGTAAAAATAGTTCTTGACATTCGATTGAATACTTGATATAACGGCATCGTTCCATGCTAAGGAACAGGTTATCGGTTCAAATCCGGTTCGGCCAGCAATGGCCGGTAGCTCAATGGTAGAGCGGTAAAACACCGTTCCCGACTTTCTTCCCTAATTCCTCAGTCAAATCATGCTCCCACGCATCAGCTTGTTCGAGCGCAAGTTCTTCGCTGACACCAAACACTTCCTGTAATGCCGTCGCCAACGCCATGCGCCGTTGGTAAAGATGAATCGCCAAGGGCAAACCGTCTTCGGTCAATGCGTAGTATGCCCACTTACCAAATTGCACAAGTCCTTGCGCAGCCAGTTTCTTCCCCCAATGTGTTACTAGATTGGGCGGCATATTGCAGGCCTTACCAATCATAGCGTTGCGGGGGATGGTGTTGGTTAGTTCGATAGTGTAAATAGCGCAGAGAACGTCTTCCATTTGTCGGTTGAGCTTTGGCATACAGTAAGTATAACACGTGGTTTGGGCTTCGTCAATATTTTTATTGACAACCGCGTTGTAATCTGCTATAATGTTCGCAGAGTCTCAATCTAGTATCTGGCGGGGTGGTAAAGCAGGGTGTTTCTCAAGGGGGCCATCCACTCAATGCCGCCCCGCCTTGTAAAACACTTTGGGGTGCGGTGATGATTGAATGGAAGCAGTAACGCCAGAAATGATTCGGGCTGTCGAGAACTTAGCCAAAACAGTTGGCGTCCGGCAGCAGGACATTCTCACATCTCTCTCAGAACACGAGATAGAGGTTTGGGTGCAGTATGCTATCATGGGCAAGTCCGTGGATGAAATTCGCACCAGTGCAACAGAACGCTGGAATGTTGTTGACAAAATATCTGTGCGTCAAATTGATAGGCTACTTGCTCGTGCTCGCTTGAAGATGATTGGGAACATAATTGGCAAAAAAGATGCGCAGGAATTCCTGTCGGGCAACCCAGAAGCACAGGCAGTTATTGATAAATTCTCTGCTGTTTTGGAGGAAGAGAAAGAGATGTAATCACAACATAAAACATACGATACTCTATAGCCACCCCGAAGGGTGGCTTTTTCGTTGTCCGTATAGGTCTATTGACAATCGTGCGCAGTGTGGTAAAATGGTCACAATTGTAATTGAAATGCTGCAATAACACACAAACCGGAGGAGAACCATGTCTGTCGTTGTAACTAAAGAGACATTGCAATCACTTTACGATAGTGGTAAGAACTTTGCGCAAATTGGCAGAACTATTGGTGTTAGTAGGGAGTGGGTGCGTGTTCTAGCCGATGAGTATGAGATTGAGCCAAAGTGTGTTGTCTGCGGTGAGCCTATGGCTTCACATCGCACTCGTTATTGTGATGGGTGTCGCGCAAACAAGCGGCGCGATGCTCGTAGATTGGCTACTGCTGCCAACAAGAAGCCCAACACTTATGCCCATCGCCCTATGGTGAGTAGCGCGGCACAGTTCTATTGGGATGAGGGGGTTGATGTTGTTGTTGACCGCTTCTGCCGCCAAGGAGAACCTGAATTGGTTGTGGGAGATGTGAAGATAAAGGTATTCGCGTTGTCCCCGTTGAGTAAAGGGCATCAAGTGCGTCTTCGGCATGTTGATGGAGTTGATTACTATCACCTTGGCAGTGCGGATGGCACATTATACATTATCCCCGCAGGCGCACTAACTGAGCCAGTAGGGTATATCGGCAGAATGTCTGTGTTACGGCAGTTTGGACAAGATGAATGGATTGTGAAGATTTTGACTAAGTTGAGGCAATTATAATGCTATTGTTAGCAAAAGGTAACGAAACGGCCACAAAAGTGCTGGAATTGTGTGCATCTGGCACAAGTTGTTCCGATATTGTCAAGGTATTGCAGGATGATGGCGTCCTAAATGCCACAGAGCACGACATTAAAGTCTTCATCCGTGAGAATAAGTCTGCTATCGCTCAGTTGGCTACGGAACGCGCTCAGGAAATGCTTGCCAGCACCCTCCGCTCAAAAAAACCATTCGTCCTCACTGAGGTTGATAACATCGCCGCAATGCTTCGTGATGGCGTAAGTGAGTTGGGGAATGATGGGCAATGGTTGAAAGCTGCAAAATTGGCAGAATCGTACTTCAAGGCCATTCGTCTCATTGGGGAATTGACGGGTGATTTGAGTGGGATAATGCCTCGCCAGCAGAATGTTTTCATTCAGATAATGCAGAAGGGTACAGTTCTTCAGCGCAAAGAAGTGGCGTCTATACTTAAGCGTATAAATGAGATAGCAGCAGAAAGTGGCCTGCCTGCGCCAAGTGATGATGGCGTGATTGACGCAGAATTTACGGTAGCTGATGCAGATGAGTGATACGCGTAGTGGGATGGGCGACGCAATACAGGAAGCTATCCGATACGCTGACTTGGAGGATAAACAAGAAGACATCGTTCGGTTTGCAGAGTATGTAATGAAGGACGAGAAGGGTGATTCGTGGAAAGTCGGTAAGCACCACAAAGAATGGTATATGTTGGCTCTGAGTGTTGTGCTTCCGCTGTTGAATGGAAAAACTGTATATGTAGATGGCGTAGAAGTCAAGCCTCAATATCGAGACGGTGAACAACTTACAAATGGTGTAATCGAAGGGCCTAGAGAGCACGGTAAGACTGAGACTATTGTTTGCTTGGCGTTGTTTATCCTCGGTATCAACCCCAGCCTGAGAATTAAGGTTGTGTCAAATACTGATACCAACGCTATCAAATTCATAACGCAGGTCGAGAAGAATATAATCTCTAACAATGAGTTGCATGAAGTATTTCCCGGACTGGTTCCAGACCCAAGGGGTTCGTGGGCTGGCGGAGCTATGGACGTTCTCAAGGACGAGGACGCCAATCTGGGGATAAAGGATTGTAGTATTGAGGGATATGGCGCAACCGCTGCTGCCACAGGGGGCCGCACAGACCTTATTCTCTTTGATGACATTGTTGGTGCTAGGGAAACTATAACCGAACCAGCACGCTTGCCAAAGATAAAACAACTATTCTTCCATGACTGGTTGAACATTGGTGGGCAGAGCCACATCTATATTGGCTCGGCGTGGTCTCCTGATGACTTGATTGAAGATTTAGTCAGCCATGAAATGTGGCACGTTTGGAAAGAACCAGCAATCAACGAAGCCGGAGAACCGTTGTGGCCTGAGCGTTGGCCGTTGTATGCGCTTGAGAAGCGGCGCAAGGAAATTGGTGATGAGGCGTTTGACCAACAGTTCCTTCTGAAGGGCTTGCGCCAAAGCCGCACATGGTGGACGCAAGCTGTGGTTGATGTCTGCAAGGCTGAAGACTTGCAGGTTGGGCAATCTAGGGTTCCAATTATAGCAAAATATTGTGGGCTTGACCCAGCGGCGTCACTGAAGAACACCGGGAGTTTCTCCTGCATCACCGCAATTGGTCTTATGGCAGATGAGCGTCGGGTGTTGCTAGAAATCATTCGGATGAGAGAGCCTCCTGAAATTGTGGCGGAAAAAGTAGTTGAGATGCACATCCGGCACTCTTTCTCAAATATATGCGTAGAAAACAACGCAACACAGGAAGCGATGCTCAGTCTTATTAGAGTGATAGCTGAGTTCAAGTACGCCCAAGAGTTGGAGCTTCCGCTGGAAGGTTTTTTTACAGGTTCGCAGAAGTGGAACCCAGAAATCGGACTTCCTGGGCTTGTGGCGGAGATGCGGGCTGAAAGATGGGACTTTCCTTTTGCTGGAGACCATACAGACTTATTGCATAGTTGTGAGATATGTGATTTAATTAAGGAAATGTTGGGCTTTCCTTATGAAACAAAGACAACGGATATGATTATGTCTCTGTGGCTTGCGCTGTCAGCGGCAGATATGTCTCGTCTTATAAGCGATGTTCCTGTTGGGATAGCGCGGCACGTAAAGAGGATGGGTTGATAATATATGGATAATCCATTGACGCGGGTTAAAAATGCTTGGGCTGCTTTAGTTGCAAAAGATGACACTAAAATTGTCCCTGCTGGAGCAGGTGTTGTCGGCTCAAGCACGACGGCAATAAATGTTCCGTGGGCTAGAACCTATGGAAGAAAATCTGTATTCAAAGACTTGGATGCTATGGATACTGGAGATGGATTGATTGCTAGGGGACTGGACACCATCGCCAGTGCTGCTTGCTATTTCCCCAAGGATAATTTTTGGGGATTCAAAATAGAACTTATTGATGACGAAGAACACGCTGTTGGCCCGTTGCAAAGAAAAGCGTTGGCGTTGATGCAAAAGACGGCTGATGACACAATGTTAATGGAACAGACGTGGAACATTATTCGCATGGCTACAAAAGCTGGCAATCATTTCGCAGAGTTGGTTCCGTATGGTGACGACAGATTACAGCCAATCGCACGAGTGAAGCAGTTTCCTAAGCCTTATCAGATAGAAATAAATACTGATGAATATGGTCGCTTGTCTACAGGAGACCCCGATGCGTATATGAAATCCCCACAGGATGCAGAACTCCCAGCTTATGTGCAGAGAGATGAAATAGGTTCTCCGGTTGCTGCATGGTACGCCTATCAGATTGTTCATTGGCAGTTTGGTAATAATCCTGGTGGGAAGTATGCAGAACCGCTGTTAGCTCCAGTTATTCCTCAATGGAAAAGATTGCACGCGCAAGAGGACAGTTTGGCTATTGCGCGTTTGATAAGAGCATGGGATACTCGCGTACACAAAATACCAATTCCGATAGGTTCTACTGCTAAAGAGGTTGAAGCGAAGTTCAAAGAATATCGAGAGAATATGGAGAAAGATGTAGTTACTCCATACGATAGCACGGATGCCCGTTTTTCAGTGGGTTACAGTGAGAACCCGATAGATGTTGACACTGATTTCTATGTCGCAATGATTTATACAAGGGACGGTAAAATCATAGAGGGTGGAGTTGATAACCTTCGCTCGGGAACTGCTGCGCTGGAAAACATCAATGATATTTCATGGAGTTTGAATCGTGTGTTAGCTGGGCTTGGTGTCCCAATGTCTTATTTGAATATGAGGGTTGGGCAGAGGTCGTTTGTTGACAAGACGCCTGAGGAAACGAAGGAAGCATTTACATGGCTTGGAAGTCGTGCGCAACAAACCCACGAGAAGGGTGCTCGTAAGATATTTGGGGTGCAGATGTTGCTTAGTGGAATAGACCCAAGTAAGGTTGCGTACAAATTAGTGTATCCGCAGATAATATCGAAGACCGCAGAGTCTGTTGCTAAGATTGCTGTTAATAATGCGCAGGCTGCGTCTGGATGGTATAAGATGGGCATACCAGAAGAAATCATCGGTAAGAAGGTGCTTGATTTGTCTGATGATGAAATTGCAAAGTGGGCCGCAAACATAGTTGTCGAACCGCCTGTGAGTGGAGATGATACAAAATGAGAAAGATACAAGACCCGATGGCCGGAATGCACACGTGCCGCGTAGCAAGTTCTTCTGGTAGTGACCGTTGCACCACCGTCAAGGGCGGGAAGGTGAATGGCAAACTCATCGAGCGTGTAGTTTGCTGGTGGAAGGATAAGAGTAAGCCTGTTTCACTACGCTATCGCTTTAAGAATGGTTGGGGCAGCGCAGAAGGCACAAAACAGGCTAAGGCTCACTGCGCAAGTCATAACGGGGAATTTCATGCTGGCACCAAAGATGCTGCAACATCATTATTGCCATCACTTTCCGAAGCGTTACAGGTGCATGATGCAGCACATGAATTGGAGTCCAAAGACTTGCATGATTTAGCGGTGAGGTTGTTGGCACTGGTTGAACAACCACACATCAGCACAGAGGATTGGGACAAGAATGAAACACACAACCCCGTATGGGATGATTTACCAGCAGCTATTCAAGTGTCAGATGAGGCCGCAAGTATTACTGGCAGTATTTTGTACGAAGATGATGGCATTGCTGCAATTGTCGCAAAGCCTTCTGCTGTGGAAACCCTAGAAAACAAAGGGTTGGACACCAACATCGTTGCAAGCGATGATATTGAGGGGCGTTCTCGGATACCTGTATATGAATTGTGGCTGATTCGCAAGGACCAGCCTTGTGTGGAATACCCACAGGACGACATGACTGTTGGTGAATACATACCTGTTGGTTATTTCCGCAAACAAGGTGCATACAAGTTTCCAATCATTGTTCAGCCAATCCCAAATAGTTATGAGATGTATCAGATACATAAAATGGAAGATGGCGTTGCAATTTACAACCAGGACGGAGAACGCAATACAGAATTCGTTGACATAGTTGATGGCTTGATGACTATTGATGGATTGCAAAGCGCAATTTTTCTCGCGCTCAGATTCGATGAAACGATGTTCGTCTTCGATGTATTGCAGATAGGTGACAGAAACTGCAAAAATACAGTGCTGAATGATAGGCAGGAAATAATTGGCAATATTGTTTTCCCAGATGGTGTGAAAACGTTGCCGATAAAATGCACACTCAATTCCGCAAATGAGTTACCGTCGTTGGGTGCTGGGCAATTCTTAGTAAGATACAAGAACGAAATTCTCGATGATATGCTTCGCCCGTTTTGGTTTGTATACACCGAAGCTATTAGGATAGGACAACCACTACCACCTACAGAAATATCATCAAGCGTAAATTGGGAATCAGAAGAAGATGTTTTGGCTGCATTGGAAGATAACATTGTCTGCGTAATACCGGATGGAATTGACGCGCAAATACACAAAGGCAAACACAACACCGCTATATTCGTTGGCAAGGGTGGACGCAATCGGGCACATGAATTCCCAAGCATTTGTGAGGCTGTAGCAGAATTGGAAACGCCTTGTATTATAGAGTGCATAATTTCCGCAGATGATGATGGAGAACCTATTCCAGAGGCCCATATGCTCAGTGATAATTTAACTGATATGCACACAGTTGCGCATTGTTACGACATCGCATATCTGAACGATACTGACATATCGCAATTACCAATGAGTGAAAGGCGTACAGAGTTGCGTAAAATTATTCACAAAAATGAGAACAACCCCTTGACAATAATTCCGTTATGTGATAGTTTTGACACAGGCATATACTGGATATGGCCGAAAAACCACAAGCGTGCCGATGTAGGACAGAGGGTTTGCCAGATTGGATGATGCTTATGGCAGATGATAACCGTATTTCTGATGATGAATTAGATGTCAAAAACGATGAAACTTGTGAGTGTCCAGAATGTGGGTATACGCAAGAGTATGACGTTACACCCGCAGGGTGTCTTGAGTGTGGCGCAGAAATGCAACTCGAAGTGGATAGTGTTGATGGTGATTCCGTGATTGCGGAAGCCATCGCCGACGCCACTGATGTTGCTGAGGCTGAAGATGTTCTGTTGCAGATATTGGACAGTGATGACGTATCGCTACTTACAATCGCCGAAGCCCGCGTTGATGAGTTGAAGAACGACGGCAGGGAACGCATCGAGGATACATTCGTTGGAAAAGCAGAAATAATTGAAGACCTCGAAGAAGCACCAAGTGATGGCTCGATGAGGTTTCGCGCAATTGTTGCGCAAATGGATAAAATAAACAAGAACCGAAGACTTTATCCACGCAAGCAATTTGAGAAAAACCTACCTCGTGTAAACCGCATGATGAAAGCCGGAAGATTTACTGGACAGGACGGACATCCAGGGTTTTTCTCTGGAGGCAATCCTAGTAATATAGTAGTTCGTTATGATGCAGTGTTTCTCCAAGGTGATAGTGTCTATCTCGAAGGAGCAGTCCTTCCAACTAGCGCAGGGACAGACATAATGACGTTGTGGGAACACGACGTGCAAACAGAATGGTCAATAATTGGTTATGGAGACCGCAAAATCATAAATGCTGATGATAGTCCAGATGGTAAGGAATATGTTGAAATCCGCAACTACATCTGGGATGGGTGTGACCTCGTAGATAGAGGTGCAGCCAAAACCAAAACTGTCAGTTTTACAAAAGACAGTGCTGATGAACAAACAGAAAACGAGGAGGCCAGTATAATGGCTGACGAAAAAGACGTTGTAGAAGAAGTTGAGGAAGTTGAAGATGAAGTGGTTGAGGAGGTTACTCCGACGCCAGAAGTAACGCCTGAGGCTGATGAACCTGTTGCGCCACAGGTAGATGTGGACGCTATCGCCAAGCAGGTTGCTGACCTAGTACTGTTGCGGACGCAGGATGGTATTGTAGCTCAGGTTGGTGCTACCCACGATGCGTTCGCTAAAGCTGCTGCGCTCGCCGAAGCCAAAAAGACAGCAATTGACACACTCAGTGAGGGCAACAAAAGCGTCGCGTTCCTAGTGGGAGCGCATCTGAAGGACTGTTCTACTCCTGAAGAGGTTGCGGACACCGTTCTTTCGGTTACGCCGCAGTTGAGCGCACTTACCATGAATGATAAATACGGAGGCATCGGAATAATCACGGGTGATGAACGTGAGAAGTTCTGGCTGCCTAACTACGGTGGAAGCACCGATGGTCGTGATAGACCAGAAACCGTAGGCGAGGTTTTCCATGACCTGATGGAAGGCATTGAGGATACTGGGGAAGCGATACCTTCTAACCCAGCATACAACATGCGTTGTATCCTCGAAAACTACCAGAAGAACTATCCGCAGTATTTCCAGGCTTGCACGCGGCAGGGCTATCAGATGCAGGAGGCTGTAACCACAAGCACTGCGCTCGGTACGACGCAGGCATACATCCTTCCGCTCGTGCGCTCGATTTTCCCGAAGCTCATTCCTTTTGACCTTCAGAGCGTACAGCCCATCAGTCAGAAGACTGGAACCATTTACTACCTGAACTTTGAGTATGCTAGTGGGACTTACGATGGTAGTGACATGGATGACAGTGGGGCATTCGACACGGGCTGGGCCGACCACACGGAAGCCGCAACGAAGAGTCAGATTGCACTGGACTTCGACTCGACAGACATCACCGCAGTCGAGAAGTCCATCTACTACAACATAACTTCTGTCCTGATGCAGGACATGAAGGCCGCGTTCGGCCTCGATGCAGAGCAGGAATTGCTTGCCGAATCGGTCAATGAAATCGCTAGGGAACTCAACGGAGAATTCCTAGAGATGATGAGAGCTGGCGCAACAGCAGCTACAGAAACCTATGGCACGGCCAAGCCCACCGCTTGGGAATCTCAGGGTGAGTGGTATAACCAAGGTCTCTCGCTGTGGGTTAATCGCGTAAGCTCTGACATCGCCGCCAAGGTCTATAACGGCGCAAACTGGATAGTCGGTGACACCAGGAGCGTTGCGATGCTTGCGGCCATGAACCAGTTCTGGACTTCCAGTGCCACGGCCACTGACAATCAGTTTGGTCTCGGCATAACTCAGCCCGGTAAGTTCGCTGAGTACACTGTCTATAAGTCCGCTTGGTTCTATCCAAACACGATGCTCTTCGGCTTCAAGCCTGAGAGTTGGAGACGGGCTGCGGCGGTGTTTTCACCCTACATCCCGCTGTATTTGTCGCCGCCGGATAGCGATGCTCCAACTAACCGCCTGCTACGTTCCGTCAGTTCACGGAATGCTATGGAGGTTCTTAATGGGAATGGACTGGCTACACTCACGGTTGCAAGTGGCACTACTGGCACGGAACCGTTCTAGTAGTAGTCTGCCACTGGAGTATCGAGGTGAGGGAGAAATCCCTCGCCTCTTTTTTTGCCTTCTGGTGTAGTGGTTGACATCTATTGCTTTTTTTCTACTTGCATGGTAAAATAAGACAAAGTGTTGGCATTTATGGAGAAATGAGGGCGTTTTGTGGGTAGAGTTCCTTTACGCTTGAGAATTCCTGTTGCTAAGTACACGGGATATGCACAGGGTGCCATTGAGTTAGTGCGGAGGCTGCGCGAGGATAAGAGGTTAGTGTTGGAAATTTTGGCGGCACATAATAGTGTGCCTGATTATGTGGCACAAGATATTAAAGACATGATTGTGCCCGTGCCGAGGTTGAAGTGGTTGGGTGTTTTGTTTGGCTTTCCGCCAGGGCTGGGGTCGCTGCAAACGCAATATAAGATAATCTATACGATGTACGAGACTGATGATGTGCCTGAGGCTTGGCGCAGTCCTGTGAGTAAGGCTGATGAGGTTTGGGTGCCTTCTACACATTGCGCAAATACTTTTGGTAAGTACAATCGAAGGATACGGATTATTCCGTTTGGGTATGACGAGAAATTGTTCAAACGGATTGTAGGCAGGCCAAGAAATCAGCGCGGAACTTTTCAGTTTGGTTCGGTTGGTGTGATGTCTAAGAGGAAGGGCGTTGATTTGTTGGTGCGGGCTTTTGTGGCTGCTTTTCCCAACAAGGACGATGTAACGCTGACAATCAAAACTAGGGATACGCGGTGGTTGCCAGAAGTTAATGATGATAGGATTAGTATTGTAGATGATGATTGGGAGCGTGAGCGGTTGGCGGAATTTTACCATGACATTGATTGCTTGGTGCAACCCAGCAGGGGTGAGGGAATTTGCGCGTTGCCAGATACTATGATTAGGACAGGCAGCGGAAAAAAGAAAATCGCAAGTATAAGAAATGGCGAGAATGTTATTACGCATAACGGACATTTGAAAAAGGTTCTTTGCACTACTAATCGTAGTTATACTGGTGCTGTTTTTGGAATCAAACCTTTCTATAGCCAACATGCTGATTTTTACACACCAGAGCACCCAATCCTAACGATGCAATTTACTAGAAAACGTAAAAAAACACCAATGTTTCTTCGAGGCCAATACGAATTAACTTGGACCCAAGCTAAGGACTTGGTTGTAAATAAACATTATGTAACGGTTCCTCGCTATGTTCCCACTGAGGAAATCAATGAAGTAAACCTTTATGAACATGCCAGTGATAACGCCATGATGCACGAAGGCCTTATGGTATCTAATGGCAGAAATCAACACGGAGCTAAATTTGTCCACCCAACAGCAAAAAGATTTCATCCAAAATTGGAGTTGACAGAGGATGTAATGAGGCTCATTGGTTTGTACATTGCAGAAGGGTCTTCAACTAGAACAGAAGTGCAATTTGCATTTGATAGTCGTGATGCAAGCCTTATAGATTTTGTGAGTCGAACAATGAATACAACATGGAACCTAACTGGTAGTTTAATAATTAACTCGCGCCACAGAGCTGCATTGATGTTTCAGTGCGGAACATTAGCTGGTGTTTTTCGTTCTTTGTTTGGCGCGGGGGCTGTCAATAAGAAAATACCAGAAGTGTTGTTAAGCACACCGCAACATTTGTTGTTGGCACTTTTACGAGGATTGTGGGAGGGGGATGGCTGTGTTGGCGAGGAATATTCATATTCTACTGTATCGCCGTTGTTATCACAGCAAGTTGCCGAATTGCTTTTTCGCTTAGGGGTGTTGGGTACCGTGCGTATGCGAAGTAAGGCAAATAAGAGGTATCAAAAAATCATTGGGAAAGTATATCGGGTACGTGATGAATACAATGTTCGGCTTAAAGGCCCCTATGCCGACGAACTCTTTAGTAAAATTGGTGCTGGCAGAGATGTTTCTAAAAAGAATAGAACATTCAATCATTATTTTCGAGATTGCCAATATTTTTATGTGCCCGTAAGGGATATAACCATGCGTGAATACGATGGTTGCGTTTATAATTTGCATGTGGATGATGACGAGACTTATTGTGGACAATTCGTTGTTCATAACTGTATGCCTCCACTAGAAGCAGCCGCTTGTGGTACGCCAGTGATTACTACGAATTGGTCTGGGCCTGCTGATTACATAGATGACAATGGGATTTATGGGTTGAACATTCGCGGGATGGTGCGGTCAGAGAACATGCTGACGAAGAATGCAATGTGGGCAGAACCAGATATTGTGCATTTAGTGGCTTTGATGAAGCAGGCATATAATAGAGAACTTAGCGTTAATGGTAACTATAAACAATTCACCATTGGAAATATGGCAACGTTGTTTACCAAAGCAATCATTGATACATGGAGGAGCATGAAAAAATGACTGCATTTGCACAAAGCACTTTGATTGCTACGGTTCGTGCGCGTGGGATTTCTTCAGATGATGTAAGTGATGTAGATATGGGAACACTGATTACATCTGCGGTGAATGTATATTCGAGTTATCGCCCCAATCTGATTTTGACCACAAGTGCGACGTGTTTGACTACAGTGGCTGACCAACCTAATTATTCAAAACCTGATGATGCGTTGTGGGTAATTGAGGTTGCGTGGCATCCTGATTACAGTTCTTCTTTGTCGTCTCTGTCTGATTTGTACACAGAGATACTGTTGCAGGATATGCCTGCCGATGATTCATCGCAACTGTTTATTCACTACGGGCAGTTGGCGCAATTGCGTCGGTTTTTCGGTGGTAACTGGAAGATGATAAATGATGAAATCTACTTGATACCATATCCAGTTACAGCCGATGATAAAGTCGCAGTGTATTACGCTACCGCTAAAGCGTTGACTGATTTAGACACAGTTGCTGACCAACTATTTGAAGACCTAGTGTTCTACACAGCAATGCAATCAATTGGTAACAAAAAACTTTTGTCGGGTGGTTGGAGGGCAGGGAATTATTCTGTGGACCAAAGGGTTGGTGAACAGATTGTTCGCCACGCAAACGAAAATATGGGCAATGTGATAATTCGACTTGCTAACAGTTATACAGCGCAGAGGAGCTAGGCGATGGGGCCACCAACACCAGACACTTGTAGCTCAGTGAGAGCAGCGTGGGCTGACCACGAGACATATACGACGCCAGTGGCAGTTCTTACCAACGAGCCATGCTTATTTGCTCCAGCTAGTTCCAACATCGAGTGGGGATTTATGGGGCCTGTTGGCACACAGGACGACCTGTTGTTCATAGGGTCTGGGGCAGATATTGAGCGAGGCGATGAACTCACTAACGATGCTACGAGTGAGGTTTGGGTTGTGGTCGAACCGCCTAGATTGTTCAAGAACCCTATTACATGGGTGAATGACCACTACCAGGTAAAGGTCGAGCGCAAGCCGATACAATGAGGTGTGTAAATGGCAACAGCACTGTACGAAGCAACAAACCAAGTTATCGGTAGCCCTACAGCAACAGCGGGTTTTCGCTATTATTGTAATTGGAGCACCACAGAAACCCCTGGTGCTGGTGCTGTTTATGCACTTACACTCAAGCAGAAGATTGAGGGGCCACCACCAATGCCCCTAGATGACCCAACTGGAGATTTTCCGGCTGTCTATTTGGAGAGACTCGCTTGGCCTCAAGGCCCATCGCTGGAGGGAGAGCAGTATGTGTGCGCTTTTATGTGTCGTATTCATGTGGTGGTGAAGGTGGGTAATAATGAGCGGCCAAAAGAAGAAGCGCACGCGATGCTTTGCAAGATAGTTGACAACATTGAGGCAGCCACCAAGATAGGATTGACGTTCCTTTCGTCTGTTGAATGGATGGGCAACGAGGGTGACACTGACATATCCCACATCTTCACACTGCTACATCCTCGCTACGCTATGGCTTCGACAACATTTGCAGCTAAGACGGTTTGGGTGTAATGCGCCATGATAAGACTTGATTTATCTGACTGGAAACGGTTGATTGTAAAATACGAGCAACGCATACGGAAATTGCGTTCGCCTAATCCATTTGGTGCTTATGTTGGGGTGGATATAACAGAAGTAATTCATGCTGCTTTGTATCGCCAGTTAATAATTGGTAGGCATAGTCTCAAAGCACAGCAAGCATATTATAGAGAAAAAGGGTATGGCATGTATGGGCCGCAGGGCACAGAGGACCCAAAGATAGTGAATCCACAGGAGCTTTTGGGCGGCAGAAGTAGTGGAGGAATGTACAAGCAGGCTTTCGTAAGGCGTTCAAACGAAGGTGGTCTTGTTACATACAATCTAGCAACCGCCGCTACGATGAAACCGTATGCACCAGAACTTCCAGAAGGACCGCTTGCTAAATATTTGAGAGAAGGTTGGTCTGGCCTTGGAAAAGCAATGAAACCTCGGCCATTCGGCAACTGGCTCGCCAGTAGTTACAGAACGTTGCTTGGATTTTTTCAGACGGGACTATTGCAGAATATTGGGTTCAGAAAGAAGACCTGATGGTTCCACAAAGACCGCTGTTTCAAATGGTGACATCACAGGCGTTTGGGACACCAGTACCAAGAGGTGGAGTTATCGGTGCATTTGGATTGATTGACGAGGGGGTTCCTTACTTAGCCACAAAAATCATTGCAGATAAACTGGCTATAATTGACCCGCTTTGTCAGTTTGAGGAAATGCCTATTCGTCCTTTTGTCCCAGGTAAAACGCAAAGATTGCTGCTGTTTTTCCCTGGTGGGATTGGGGATGTTGTTTCGCTAAATCCATGCTTGGAGGATTTCAAACACAAGTATCCTGACGTAGAAATTGGCGTAGTGTCTGCTCAATCAGATTCTCCGCTTATGTTTCCGTGGTTCGACCAACTGTGGGATTATCCGATACGCAGGGATATTGCTGAGTATTACGATGCTTGGGTGAATATCGCTGAATTGGATAGATTGAGTGTGCAACAAGAATTGTCAGACACGTTCGCTGGGTATCTACAGATAGAACCACCAAGGAGAAAAGCAAGCCTGGTGGTAGACAACGCAATTCGCAACGTCTTGGATGATTCATTTGTAACCCCAGACAGAATTACAGTAGCATTACAAGCAGGTTCAGCAGACCACTACCGTTCGTTGCCTACACAGATGGCTGCAATTATTGGTGTGGGACTTGCAGAGCAGTATGGATGTGATACCTACATATTGGGCGCACCAAAAGACCGTATGCTCTTTGTGGACGATAATCACTATGCAACGGAACCACCAGAACATATGCACAATATGTGTGGTATACTAACAACACTTGAAATGTTTATTGCTTTTATGGATTGTGTGGATGTTCTACTAACTGTTGATACGGCAGCTATGCACATTGCTGGTGCGTTGGATGTGCCCACGCTCGCTATATTCGGGCGCACAGATGGTGCAAAGCGCACACAATACTATCCGTCAGTCTCGTACATACAGGGTCCTATGGAGTGCTGCCCGTGCAATACTGTGGAAGGTGTGCCGCCGTGTGAAGGGACTTGGTGTGAGGCAATGTTGTCAATCCCGCCAGATGTAATTGCGGAAAAAATAATGGAGGTGTATCATAATGCGCAGTCTGATAATTGACCACGAGCCAGACGATGATGAGTTGGCAATGCTTGCTCTAATTGGTGGCACGCATGGTCTCGATGAAATCTCTATTGAGGTCGATGGTGTTAAAAAGACACTGCGGCTTCAGAAGCAAGATGCCGAAGGTAGGGTGTTGCTTGAGGGATGAACGGCCTCCTGTACTTGATGTTCAACTCAGCAAACGACATTCGGCGCAACTGGAACAGTCTGGTTGACAGTGTTGCGCTACCACTCACTGCACACGTCATTGATAATGCCAGCACAGACGATGGCGCGGACTTGCTTGAAAAGTCAGGAGTGCTTGTTCATCGCAATGCCGAGAACATTGGCTATTCAGCAGGAATCAATCAGGGATTGCGCCATCTTTTGGACAAGGGTGTTGATGATTTTATCTTCATTGTGAACCCAGATGTAAAATGTTTGCCAGAATGGGATAAAATATTGACAGAACCCTTGGCAAGCGTTGAAGATTGTGGTATCATTGGTGCGAGGCTAGTCTTACCGAGTGGTGTGATAGTTCATACTGGTGGTAAGATTACTCCAAGACCGATTTTACTCATGTGGCCTAAGTTGTATCCTGTAACAGATAATACCTCTGTCGTATCAAATGACGGGTTGTGCGCTACTCGTTTTGTACACGATACGATGGATTATATTGAGCCGCAGAAGTGTCCTTGGGTGACATTCGCAATAGTCGCGCTGAGGGTAGATATGATAAAAGACATAGGTTTTCTGGATGAGACATATTTCCTCTATAGTTCTGATGTACAGTATTGTATGAGAGCTTGGCAAGCGGGATGGGACGCATGGTATAACCCCATTACGTTTGAACACAGCAGAAGCGCTAGTCTGCAAAAAGCTCCAGATGCAATACAGGACCAGGGCAGGCGTGATATGTTGCGCTTTGTCCACGAGGAGGAATTGTCATGGCTGCAATTAGTGGCAGATGGACGGCCAAAGAAGATGTCAAAGTCCTGAGTGTTGACGGTGCTAATGTTTTAGCCGTTTTTCAGAACTTTGCGCTTGACATAACTGCTGACGAGATAGATGTCACCGCTGCACAAGATTCGTGGAAAAAGAGAGAGTTTGGCGTGCTTGATTGGAGTATGCGTGTAACTGCTCTCTTGGCAACGGCTCCAGCTTTTATGGCTTCTTGTATCAGTGGTGGCACAATCGTTGTATCGGTATCCTGCACTACGTTTGACTTCTTGGGCACAGGCATGATTACTGGTTCTCCGCTGACTGGTGATAACCCGATGACCGAGGAAGTTACCGTGGTTAGTGCTGGTGCCGCACCGACAATTGGCTTCACATAACCTGTAGTTAGGGTACAATGCGTGTTCTTTATGGACACGTTGAGTGCCAAATCGCATGTACTATAATACAAGACGGAGGTGACTATTCTCCTCGCTAAAGCAGGGAGCTTCTAGGGCTTGCGCCCAAGCTCTGTAGCCCCAGAGCTAAAATGTTCAGCGCAGCATTGTGGTCTCGGTCGATTTCTAAGCCGCACTGAGGACAAACATGAACACGTTCAGACAACTTTTTCTCAACAATTTCTCCACAGCCACTGCACATCTTCGACGTGTTGCGAGGGTCAACGAGAACCACAGTGCGTCCGGCCCATTCTGCCTTGTACGCAATGAATGTTCTCAATTGATACCACGCCGCGTCTCCGATGCTTTTGTTCAAACTACGCCAATTTCCATTCTGCATATCCTGAATATCAAGGTCTTCAAGCGCAATGAATTGGTACTCATCAACGATTTCCCTACTCAGTTTGTGAGCAAAGTCAGCACGTCGATTAGCAATTCGCTCGTGAATATGTTGCACGACACGCTTGTGTTTTCGACGTTCTGGGCTTCCTTTCTTCGCTTTGCTCAAACGTCTTTGGGCTTTTGCCAACGCTTTCTCATCACGCCTGAAAAAGCGAGGATTTGAGACATGCTCTCCGTTGCTGAATGTAGCAAAATGCTGACAACCTACATCAATGCCAACGACATTGTTGGTTGGCTGCAATGGTTCAGTATTTATATCACATACAAAATAAGCATACCAATTTCCAACAGCATTGCGCTTGATAGTGACTCGTTTGATTGTGCCCTCAATAGCACGATGGACAACAATTTTCACGCTTCCTATCTTGCTCAAAAACAGGCGATGCCCCTCAAGCCTGAAACCCTTCTGCGGATAGGTAAAAGATTTGTACCAATCACCCTTAAAACGAGGATAGCCTGGTTTATCTCCCGCTTTCACTCGACGGAAGAAGTGCTTGTAGGCCAAGTCCACGCGCTCCTGAGTTTCCTGAAGAGACTGAGAATACGCATTAATAAGCCACGGTTCTTCTTTTTTCCAGCATGTCAAGAATTTGTTTGTATCATATTTCGACAGAGACTGTTCATTGTTTTTCCAAGCGTTATGGCGAGTTTTCAGTGTTTTGTTATAAACCCAACGGCAGGCATCCAGCACATTTTGCATTACCGTTCTTTGAGCAGCAGTTGGATACAATCTGTATTTGAATGTTATAATCGACATGATAAAAACAGTATATCACGGAGTTACGCTTGGTGTCAAGCTGCGTAAATTGATTCATCTATAACACTAACACGTGATGCTTTCTTGAGATAATTCTATAGTGCAGAGATTGATGATGTTGATTATGTCATTGATAATCCCATGCAGGAAAAAGTAACGCTGGTGTTCAACGAGGCTCCAACAATAACAGTAGGGGAGAATGATGATGAGTGAAGACGTGGAAGGCACAGAAGAAGATGGCGTGAAGTTTGAGGTTGTCACCGAAGAAGAAGTCACGCCAGATGAAGTTGCCGCACCAGAAAAACAGTACGCCACTGTAGATGATGTCAAACAGTGGGAGAAGGACCGCGTTGAAAACGCGGTGGATTTCGAGGTGCCTGGAACTGGCAAGTGGTTCAAGATTGCATCTGTAGATATGAACGCGCTTTACAAGTTGATTGGTGCGCAAATGGCCGCACTGGGACCAGATGGAGATAAGGCAGCATTTGCCGAAATTATGGGAGATGCTGTGGTGCAATCCGCTGTGGTGTTGCCAAAACTTGATGATGCCGCCGTTGCAATGCTCAAGCGGTCTGACAACACATTGTATCAAGCAATATATGAGAAGTGTCAGGAAATCTCTAAACTAGAGAGTTTGTCGCAAGGCATGGAGGATTTTTTCTAGGCCAGCCTCTGATGTACGAACTATGCGACGCTTGCATTGAACACTTAGGGGTTTTGCCATCTCAGTTGTCGTTGTCGCCAGTTCAATGCAACGAGTTGCTGGCTTATCACAGGATACAGAATAAGTCGCAGAACATTTGCTCTGATTGCGTTGATAAATCGCAAGTGCAAGAGAGAGAGTGCTTTATCTGTAGCAGTATTTATACGGATAAAGATGGCGTGATTGAACGCAATATGGAAGTCGATGCAGAAGACGGTGGCGGCGTGCGTTTCCAATCAAGCGATGATAGTTTCTCGTCTTCTAATGCTTTCTTGAGTGCTGTTTTACCAAAAGAAAAAATGACTGACGAGGAAGCAGCCGCAGCAGAAAACAAATGGCTCGCAGGGATGAAGCGAAGAGGTAAGTTGCTTTCGCAAGAAGAAATAAACCAGTTGTAGGCCATAAGGCAGGTGATGCGCATGGCTTTTGAGGACCAAGTAATAACCAAGTTTACCGCCGACCCCGGTAAACTGCTTGTTGATTTAGGGAGAATTCAAACAGCGTTGGGGAAAACAGTTGGTGCTGTCGGTAAGGTGACTAATGCTGCCAACAAAACCAGACAAGCATCTGACAAGATGGCTACTGGCTTTAGGAAAACTGCTGCAAGCGGTATGGCAACTGGTAGGACGTTTGAGCACCTAGAGAAGCAGATTGGTCGCGTTGACCGTGGTTTTCGTCGCGCCGCAATATCCCTCACCACTGGCAGTAAAGCTATAGATATGCTTGCTACTCGCTTTGACCGTGCATCGCTGATGATGTGGAAATTCACGATGGCTGCTATTCCCATGCGTGAAATGATGATGCAGGCTACTGTTGTTACTGGCGTTGGTATTATGGCTATTAAGAAGTTGGCTGATGAAGCTACGCTGATTGATTCCACGAGGCGGGCGTTTGAGAAGATGACTGGTTCGATGGAAACAGCTGGCAAGATGGTTGAATACCTCCGTGACCAAGCCCCCAAGATTAGATATAGTTTGACGCAGGTTATTGAAGCAGGTCGTGTGCTTACCGTTGCTGGTTATGATGTGACGGCACTTATTCATCCAATGGGTGACTTGGCTGCCGCCATCAATCAGGACGGTGTGGACATTGCATCTGCTTCTCGTGCTTTTGTTGACGCAATGCATGGTGAATTCCGTCGGCTTCGCAACACTTTTGATATTACCAAGGAGGAGGTAAGGGAATTTGCTGGTGACGCCATCAACGCACAGGGGCAGGTTGTTGACAAGGCCAAGATGCAGTGGGCGTTGATGGAAACGATACAAAGGAAATATGGCGGCGCAAACGAAGCAATGATGGGTACGCTGATTGGTTCTGTGTCCAACTTCAATGACCAACTGAAACGGTTGGGCGCAACACTTGGTGGATTTCTCACTCCTGCTTTGAAATCGGTGCTGGCGTGGGGTGCCAAATTCATTGGTAGACTAAATGAGATGGCAAAGACTACTGGAGCCGCAACAGTATGGACGCTAATCATCGGCACTGCTGTTGCGGGCTTTGTTGCATTGGGTGCAGCCATCGCCAATGTTGCTATTCAGTTTATGGGTGTTTGGTCGTCGTTCAAGATATTCCAACAGACGTTTACTACGGGCCAGAAGATGATGATTGAGATTGAGCTTGAGCTTGCCAAGGTCAGTCAGATGCTTGCGCTGCAAGAAGCAGTAGAAGCTGCTGAGTTGATAGGTTGGAATGCAAAGAAGGTTGCTTCAATAAAAGCTGTTTTGGCTGCAAAGATGGAGGAGTTGGGATTTGCTGGGATGGCTACAGGGGGTGCAGCGGCAACTGCTGTCGCAGGCGTTCATACTATCAGACGACCTCCTGTTGCAGACACTAGTGCCACTAGACAACCCCCTACTACACACCCATATACTTACACAGCAGGAGATGGCGCAGGCCCGCTTTCTAGACAAGCCAATGCACTAGGGAGAATAAAAGAACTCCAGAGCGGTGTTGCAGCAACCCAACGCCTGCGGGTGAGATTGGCTGCTGAATTGGCTGATATGGAATATCGCGCAGCACGAGGATTCCGTAATCATCAATTAGATGCAGAAGTTGCGAAGAGACAGGTGTTTCTCCAGAAAACAATAGTTAGAGAAGCAAAACAAAGACTTGAGTTGAGCAGAAAACAACTTAGTGTGGATGGTGCCATCGCAGTAGCAATACATAAGCAACGTCAAGCAAGACGGCAGGAAATACTTGACGCTGTTGCTACTGGTGGTGGTGCGCGAGGTGCAACGAGAGCAGGGAGAGGTGCGCCGGTTAACGTCTTTGCCCCACTTCAAAGAGCCGCAACGTTCTTAGGGCAGAGGTTCGCACATACAGGTAGGCAGTTGGCGATGTTTGGACAACGCATAACAACTGCTGCATCTGCTACACTTGGACTTGTTGGTAGTGCGCTAAAGAGCGTAGCGTCATTTGCGTTGATGAATATACAGTTTGCAGTGATGGGTGCGGCAATTGCTGGAATATCATACTTGTTGAATACAAGTGAACGAAGATTTGATGCGCTAAATAAAAGTATTAGTGCTGCTGTTGAAAAATTCAAGGAAATGGCAGATGTTGTTCCTGTGTCTGATGTGACTAAGCAAGCATCTGAAGAAATTGGTAAGTTTTCTGACCTTATAGCTCAGTATGGTAAAAAATTTACAGGGAGTTTTACTCCTCACGCTAGGCCATATGAATGGGCTAGGGAAGAAGGTCTGTCAGAAGGAGATGCCGTAGCCTTTGCTAGGCATTTCTGGAAGCAGGCTGGTGAAACATCGTGGGAACGGTTGTCTCCAGAACAGCAGCGGTACGTGGAGAAAAACCCGCAATTCGCGCCTGAGGCTGTGAAACATGGACGCAGAGCAGAAACCGCATCGGCTGAAGAAATAAAGGCTATGGGTATGCCTGCTCAAGCGGGTGGATTCGGGCAGGAATTGCTAAATGATATGCAAGCAGATATAGCCAAGCGTCAGGCAGAATTGCAAGGTATGACAATTGAGCAATATGAGAGAGTAACTCAGGAAGCTAAAAAACATCTTGATGCAGTTGAAATGCTTAAGAAACAATATGATGCAATGTCTCCTGGTCGAGAACGGGATGTTGTTCTGGGTAGATTGCGGAATTCAATGTTGTTGGATGCAAGTACTACCGAGAAAGATGTAGTAGACACGGCTAGTGATTTGCTATCTGCATCCAAGGATAGTTTAGATGTTGGCAAGGTTTGGCGTTCGCATCTCGAATCGCAGGGTAAACTTCGCAAGGATGAATTGGTATCCGTAAACGCAATGGAGAAAGCTATAGAAGATAGTAAGAAGCAAGGTGGAGATATGCTGCTGACGTTGTTGCGGCAGCAGGATGCACTAGATGCAGGAAAGAAGAAATACGAAGAGTATAAAACTGTTCAAGATGCGTTGATAGCAGCGCAACCTGCAAGAACAAGAGAACTTAATAAACAGACTGAGGAACAAAAAGAGCAATTGGAAATTGCTCAAGCACTTCTTGACGTTGGCATGGCACAGTTGCGTATTGAAGAGTTGAAGTCTGAACAGCAGGTGTATGAGGCTGGCGGCGGAAAATATGCTGGATTAGTTTTCGGACAGGAAAACATTGATGAACAATGGAAGCTGTATACTGCTGCTCATAAGAAGAAAATGGAGACTGCGCAAAAAGAAATAGATGCAGCAAAGAAGGCAGTATTGGAAAATCCTTCTGCGTCCAATCGCAAGGATTTGGCTAATGCGCAAGCTGCTTACAAGAGGTCTTCGCAACAGTTGTCTCCAGATGAACGCGAGGCAGTTACTGCTGCATACAAAGCGCAGGATGCTATGGGTACAGCACGTACAGCAGTGCAGTTGGGTGGTGCAGAGTTAGGACCTAGCGCAACTACTATGGAAAAGGTTGCTAATTCTTATGTTAAGGTTGGAATTATGGAAGATGCGCTTACAAGACAAAAAGCAATGAATGAGCGCAATATTCAGGCTATGAAAAAACAGGGTGCGAACGCTGATGCAGTTGCTTGGTCGCAAGCAATCAACAGCGCTGAAGAACTTCAGGAACAGAATAAAATTGATGCTGAAAATCAGAATGCGCAAACAGAGTCAATGAAGTTTTACATTGATGCGTTGAAGGCTGGGCGTAGTTTGCGTGAGGTTGAAGGAGCAAACATCAAAGAGTTGCTTGATTATGATATAGCAATACTGGAAAATGAGAAGAAATTAGCTGAAGTCCAAGGCGATAGAATTGCTATGGCTAATGCTGAGGTAGCAATCAAAAAGGCTAAAGAAGACGCCTACGATGCAGATGTCGGTTTGAGAGAACAGGGCTTTAAGATATTGCAAACCAAAGAAGAAATGGGCTTTGGTGAAGAAGGTGTTGTTGATAGATTGAAAAAGAAGTGGGCTGATTTCTATCTGTGGCGGTCTCAGCAAAGTGACCGCAGTGCAAAAGAACAGATGGATGATTATGAGAAATACTTGGGCATGATGAAAGATGATACGGAGACTGAGTGGGGGAAGATTATTGGGAAGGTTGTTGGTGCGCCGCAGGCAATGATGGAGCAGGCGTTGCACGAGGCTGGAATGTTCCGCCAACTTGGTACTGGCATATTGGGTGGAGGGCTTGGCGCAAAGGAAATGAGGGCAACGCTTGCTGGACAAAAGAATAACGAGGTTATGGTGCGCGTGAAGTTTGAGGACCTCGCGCCTGCCATGATACAAGGCAAGGTCGCTGCTGCAATGCCTGCACTTATGAATCAGTTTGGGCGGGAATTGGTGGGTGTATTGAATGCCTAATACCAAGGCCGCATTATCGGTAACGGTGAAGAAGCCCACCTACCTGCTTGACCGACAATCTCAAGCTACGACACACACGCCTGGGTGGAACATTCGTGATTATGACTTGACCGACATTTATGTTGATGACCTTAGTAAGTCGGTTATGCTTTCGCCTATTTATCGGCCTGATTTATACGCATGGGGTAAGGATGACTATGGTTTGGAGCCTACCACACGCGCTGATTGGATAGAGGCCGATGACACGTTTGGAATGGGCGGAAAATGCGTCGGCTGGTCTGGCACACTAACTACCCCTTGGTTGATGTATCCCAACACCACACACTTGATACCGCACAGCAGGGGTTTACGGATTGATGTTTTATGGCATCGCCCTGCTGACACAACTGATGTTTCTTTGGAGCTTTTTCCTCGCGTAAACTTGACTAAAACGCAAACGATAAATGGTACTGATTACTATTTTTCGCCATTCTTCTTTGCTATTACCGATAGAGCACAGTTTCTTGTGTATGAATATCCGTTCGATACTTACGATACATTTGAGACAGACCCATCATCTATTCGTACACAGAAATACCATCACCACATTGTTGAAAACCCGAAGGAACTTGGGTCTGAGTGGTTGTCTTTTTGGGTGCAGCCAATTACACCAGAGACATTCATTGTTAAATCTGATGTGTTGCGTGATGGTGGGTTTTTCTACCAGAGTGCATACGAGGGCCGAGAGAACATCTCGTTGTTTCCGCAAGGTATTGCAGCTATAAGAAGTCTGAGTGGCGGCCTCTCATTATGTCGCATAACGCCGATGGAATGTGCCACAACGGGCACGATAAAAAGTGGTGTGGTAGAGAAAGATAATAGTAATGCCGTATATCCCACACTCAAAGTGTTTGGGTGGGGCAATACTGGCTACCTTGACAATACGACAGTCCCAGCAGGCGGAGAGGTGGGTGGCGTCTCCTACAAGATTTATGCACTCGAAGGGGACGATGATGATTATACCGAGGTGGAGATGCCATCAACAGATACGCCTGAGTTTAAGAAATTCAAGTGGGAAGTAACTCTTACTGCAACTGCTCACGTGTCACCAACGCTGACTGATATAGTCTGCCAGTTTGACCAAAGCGCAACTACTGATACTAGTAGTAGCACAGACATATCTGATGACGTTGAAATACTTACTGAACAACTGAGCACGGACTTGGAGGGGTATCGGGCAACGCTGAAGATACGCAATCAAGATGGGACTTATGACGCACTAGCCACCAGGGTAATGAATGAGCTTGACTATGATGTTGATGGAGAAGATAGAGCGGTTCTGTACACACTGAATCCTAAGTTCGATTTGTGGAAAACGCCAACAAAAAGCGCACTGGAAATCGAGTGGGAGTGTGGTGATGGCTTTGCATTGCTAAAACAAGACATTGTTGCCAATCATCCTGCTTACGACGGAATGGTGTTGAGTGATGCACTTACTGCGTTTATGGAGAGAATGGGTTGGCCTGCCGCAATGTTGGACATAGATGCCACTCCAAACATAACACTTGGCAAGAAGAGAACTAGTGGCAAGTTTCAATTCAAGCCTGAGAATGGAATAATGGCTATTGATTTTATCCAAACATTGCACGACCTCTTTGGTGTTGAGTATACTTGCAGATTTGATAAAGATGGAAAGTTTTCGTTCAAAGAACCGTCAACTACTTCATCTCGCACGTTCTATATGTCAGAAAACGCTTCCGCAGATGGCTACTATATTAGAAGTCCACAGGTTGAGTTTATGATGAACGAGTTCTATAATGAATTGTGGGTGTTTGGCAAGGACAATAGGACTGGTCGCGTAATCAAAGACTTCAGGGTAAATACTGGCAGTCAGGTTGACCCCAATGCACCTGATTATATCGGACGCAGAAAACTAGCAATTATGTGGACTAACCTCAATAGGCAGGAGAATATCAGTTGGGCAGCCTATGAGTTGTGGAAGAAGTTTGGTAGAATTCGTCGCCGCTTTACGTTCACTACAAAACTAGACCCTACTCTCAGAGAAGGAGACTTCTTCCAAGTTCATGGACATACGAGTTTGTGGAAGATTGTCTCGATGAATACCGAGGTATCTCCCACAACGATGTCTCGCCAAGGTAATGTGCAGGGATGTCAAATTGAGAGCGTTGAATACCCGCAGACGATTTAGGAGACCATCGTAATGTTGCCACCAAACATTATATCTGATTTGAGACGTGCTGTGAAAGACGGGAGGGCAGTTTCTACATTTGGTGGTCTCGTTATGGCCGACCAAGTATTCGCTAATACTGGTGAACTTTTAAACATGATAGATGAGGTATCCGATGGCGCGGACAGCACGGCACTATCCCGCTATATGACATACTCTGTTGTCGTGCCCATAGAGCCATTTATTCGTACAGAAACTTGCGTTGGTCATTGGCACATGGATACAAGTAGTTCAACGCCCACTGTTACTCCAGATGAAACAGCTAACAGCAATGATTTGCTGACTGGTGACTGCGCAATAGTCTCTGGAGGTAAGTGGAGTAACTGTTTAAGTTTGAATGGGACATCAGCAGTTGCTTCCGTTACAATGGTCTCAGTAGAGCCAATTGGAGAGTTTGTGTTTGTGGGTGGTTGGTTCAAACCTACAACACTGACTGGCGTAAGCCCGCTTGTGTATATTGATGATGCTTTTTCGTTATATGTTGATGGCACAACTTTAAAAGTGACTGTGACTGATGGAGTAACCCCACAAACGCTGAGTAGTGACTTGACTGTCGCCACTGGTGCGTGGCAATACATCTCGTTCCAGTTCAACGCAGGCACGATTTATGTAACTGTTGATGATATAGTGTATAAAACGTCGAGCACACTAACTACGCTCGCTGCTCATGGCACCGATTTGAAAGTTGGCGGTGACGGCACTGACTATTACGATGGCTTAATAGATGAATTGCTGATTGACGCCAATGTGCGGATTGAAGATGATTGGCCCGTTGTTTACGACACTACTGGTTTGAATGATGTTGTATTCTGGCCGTGCAATGAGAACACAGGTACTACACTGAACCCTATTGATTTCTTGGGCATCGCCGCAACACTGAGTGGTGGAGCGTGGGTAGATGGGTACAGGGGAGACTATGCGGTGCAGTTCGACGGAGCTACTGATTATGCATCCGCTACGCCTGTTGCTGAAACATTTAGTGATGATGCGCTATCAATCGAGGTTAGCGTGAGATTTGATGTGGACGCCGCTTGCCCAATTATCTCTCAAACAAGCGGCATAAACTTGGAATATACGGGAACGCATATTCGCGCCAATATAAACGGTGTATCCGCAGGAGCCACTGATATTGCCCCCTTGACCGTAGATACAGATGAGTGGTACAATATATGTATCGTCTACAATGGCTCGCAGAAGCAGTGCTGGGTCAACGGTCAAAAGTATGGAGAAATAGATGCCACGGGCACCGCCTCCATGACTGATGATACGCTCTACCTCGCCAGAAACGTCGCTGGGGATAGTTTTGGAGCATGTTCGATAAACGCAGTTAGGCTCTATCGCGCAATCTTAGCACCATACTGGCGGGATATTCCGTATCTATGTATGGGGCAGCAAGGACTTGGAGCCAAAGAGGAGTGGATAATTCCATGAAACAATCAACAAAGACGGCTTTTTTATATGCGCTACCACTTGAGATGATTATAGGAGATGCGGAGGAAATCACTACCGGCGTCGCCTATCATGACAATGCGATGCCTATGATTGTAGCTCGCCACCTACCCAATGGTGTTATTGAGGCATCGCTGTCACTAACAAAGAAGTGGTTTGATGAAACTTTGGCTGCACAGAAAAGTGACGAAGACCCCATACACATTATTGCTACAATGGCGCTCCCCGCCCTATCTCTCTCGGCAGAACTGTGGGCTGATGCCATAGAAATGCTCGAAGACAAACTGGATAGGCTTGGTGTTAACGAAGTTGTCGGGGTGCCATTTGCTCCATCGCAACTCGGTATAAACCTAACTACTAAGTACGCAATTTCTGATTGGTATGCCGGTTTCCCAACAGGTTTTCAGCAGGAACAAGTTATGAAATATGAGATTTCACATTCGCCTGTAGATGTGTCCGAGGATGAAGAATACGAAGAATATAATGCTGTTCCAGACATATCCGCTGGCACAGACTTGCCGGACGAGGATGAGGAAACTTGAAAATAGCTGTCGTTGGAGACGCCATGCTCGACATTTCCATAGAAGGTGATTGGGAAGGTCGGTGTCCCGAGAACCCCACAATCGAGACGCTGAAAGGTCCTAATGTTCGTGTGTACGCAGGGGGTGCAGGCAATGTCGCCACTATATTAACTGAGAAGAAAGTTATGGCAGACCTCTACACAGATGGACCTGGTAAAAAGGACACTGAATGGATTGGAGAGCTTTTCAAGAGTGCGGTGCGAGCCAATCGTATTGTGTGGTCTGGGCAGGGAAACATCTCACTCAAGATGCGTGGCTACATTGGACATAACGTTGTGGCACGCTTGGATGCGGAGAAAAGCAGTGGTCGCAAGCAACCGTTTATTGGACTTGACTTCGATGTAGCAACATACGATGCCATCATTATCTCTGATTACTGTAAATCAGTTATTGACAAACAGACCCGACCTGTGGTACAAAAGATGATACAGGATGCCAAGTTTTGTGTTGTTGACTCAAAGAGGCGTGATTTCAGCCTATGGGAAGGCGCATCAATCTTGGTTCCGAATCTATTGGAAGCAGACACTATTTACGGGACAGTCTCGCCGTCGCAGATATGCAAGATGGCTAAGGTTGGTGCTGTTTGTATAACAAGGGATGGCGGCTCATCTGTAGCTAGTTGGGGAGATGTGGATGTTTCTATACCGATAGATGTTGTTGTGGAAGACCCTTACAACGTTGGTGCTGGAGACGCATTTACAGCAGGAGTAGCAGTTGGCCTCTGTCGGTTTGGGAATTGCCCTGACGCGCTATTCTACGCAATGGAAATAGCTAGTAAATACGTCCAAAAGCCGAGGAAATGCCATGTCCGATAAGGAGCGATGTTTTATGGTCAATCGTGCAGGCTTGTAGTACACGCACTAAGAATCGCCGCAGGGAGAATCGCAATGGATGATGACAAGATAGCCGACCGCCAGAGCTTGGTAGCATCGCGACAATGGATGGAGGCCAAGTTCGACGGCCTGTATGACTTGATGAAAGCGAATGACAGGAACTACACTCAGCGGTTTGAGTCTATGGCCGAGAATAGCAAAAACGGTTTGGAAGCCGCTGCAATGGCTGTGATCAAAGCAGAGGCAGCAGCAGAGAAACGATTCGATGGCCTGAACGAGTTCAGGGCCGCCATGCGAGACCAGCAGGCGACCTTCGCAACCAAGGCTGAGGTGGACATCAAGCTCACCAATATTGCGGAGAAAATTGATGCACTGAGTAGGCTAGTGAACTCGCAAAGCGGGAGAGGTATCGGCATCGGGCAAGGCGTCGGCTATGTCGTGGGTATCACCGGACTGGTGACTGGCATCGTCATGGCGCTTCTCAAGCTCATCGGATAGACAACCACAAGAGGAGGTTATCACTATGGAATATGCAGAAATTGCAAAGGAAGCGGGAATTCTCATCGCCATCTTTGCACCAGCAAGTGCAGCTTTGGTGGAGTTGGTGAAGAGGATTATTCCATCTATTGGGAATGATGTGGCAGCAACTATCGCAGGGCTGCTTACTATTGGAGCAACTGCTTGTGGTGTATTGGGATTGCTCCCAGATTACGTGATAGTTGTAGCAATTGTGATTATTGCTGCATATGCGCCGAAGGTTGTATATGATGTGGCACGAGTACCGAAGAATGTTGTAGACCGTATGCGTATGGGGTAGTATAATATCACATTATGGAGGTCTCTAATGGCTGTAGATTGGCAAGAAGCTCGCAAGCAGAGCATTTCCAGTCTAGCACAAAGCGATGCGCTTTACCGACTTAGGCTTCAATGCAACAGCAGGGCTGAATTGTATCGAAATCTTGGCGGTGAATCGTCTGGTGTTCCTGGTTCATTCAGGGATGCTCTTGCGCAAAGCAAGGAACACTATGAGAATGGTGTAGAAGCAGAATTGATGCCAGATGAATTGCCTTCAGATGAGCCTATTTCCGATAAGAGACGGGCTGAAGCATACAAGTCGCAGAACATACAACTTCGTGCCATTGTTGAGAAACGAGATCGATTCTACTCGCAATTAGACGACCTTTTGACTACTACATTTGTGCCTATGCCAGCAATGCCTGTGCCCAAGAGGATGACAAAAGGCAACGCAGACCACGCTGTTATCCAAACACTGACTGATATTCATGTTGGAGAATGGGTCAAAAGAGAAGAAACTGGAACTCTTTCGGAGTACAACTACAATATCTTCCTCAGGCGCAGGGATACATTCCTTGGTGCTTTTACTAACCAGTTGGCGGATTTCCGCAGAAGTTACAAGGTCAATACGTTATACATTTTGGGCATGGGTGATTGGGTCACTGGTGAGGATATTTTCAATATGCAACTCGCTAGGGTTGACCTGGGCATAGGGGAACAGATTATTGCCGCTGCACAGGAAATGGCTCGCACAATATTGGTAATGGCAGAACAATTTGCCCACACGGAGGTTCTGCTGGAATTTGGTAATCACGGGTTGGAGCGCAACACCACAAACAACAACGACATCACTGTATACATGATGGTGAAAATGCTGCTTTCGCAACAGGAACACATAAATATTCATATTTCACCAAGTAGCTTCACAGCTTTCACAATAGGGCCTGATAATAAGTACATAGATTTCGGTGAATTTGATAGGCCATACAATTACCTGATGTTTCATGGTCAAGAAGCTCAACGATACATGAACATACCCTATTACGGAATAAGGCGTGCTAAAAGTAGTTTTGACCAGATGGTTCACCAAGTTAGTGATTTCATGTTCTTGGGACACCACCACGTAGACGCTCAGATGTGGGACGATGGGTGGGGAGTTACTGCAAGTTGGGTTGGTGGAACTGGATTTTCCATAAGCAAGTTACAGGCATGTTCTCGCCCTAGTCAACATTTCTACACATTCTCTCCGAAGTATGGTTTGGGTTGGAACATCCAACTTTATCTTGATGATGAACCTACACTAGCAGAACTTGATGAAGCAGGGATACGTGGTGATGGGATGAATATTCCAACACTTAAGGAGTGATGTAGTTGATACCATTTGACCGGCTATCAATCCGCGTTGCTGATTTTTTGCACGACCAGTCAATGCGCCACGATGCAACTGCTGCTGGTACTATACAACTATTCGCATTTCGTGGGTGCAAGCCTGTGTATGGCGGGGGCAAACTGATTGGCTTAGAATCGCTGCCAATACCGTGGAAAGTCACGGACAGGTACGATGACATCATGTTTGTATCTGGCTTTAAGTCGCATCACAAAGGGGGTGGGCGTTTTTCTGCTATTTATCCGCTATCCACACAACCTGGCTTCGCGTCGTTCAAGCTGCCATATTATCGACCAGCAGATAAGGGGTGTCCCGTTATTCAACCTGGACAGTTTTCCTACAAACGTGGCAGACATAGGGGAAAACAAGCACTCAGAGCCGCCGATAGAATCCTTGTTATTAGAGACCTCGATGATGACATAAAGATAGAACCTACAGACATGTGGGATTATCCGCATCCAGACAGGGGCATCAACATCCACGCTGGGGGCTGGAGCAATAGGGTGGGTTTGAACTCCAGTGGCTGTCAAGTGATACGATATGGGTGGTTTGGTGAACAATGGAAACAATTTCGTAATTTTGTGTACGATACCGCTGGTGGACAGATGAGGTTCCATTATACAGTGATGGATACTGTGTTCTTTGAGTTATGGCTCGATGCCGAGGACAAGACGCCGTACAAGAGGCTTTGGTTTGGGTCTGTTGGTGTACCTGTCCGCAAGTTGCAGAAGGCGCTTGCTGATTCTGGGGACTATCACGGTAACGGAGTAGACGGTTATTTTGGTCCGAAGACGCACGAAGCGGTGAGGAATTGGCAGGCCGCTAACACCAATAGCGTGCCTAGCGGTGTCGTTCGTCATAGTATGTTGCAAGCGTTGGGAATAACAATCTGATGGGAGAAACAAAATGAGAAAGTTGATGATGTGTGTAATCGTTGTTGCGTTGGCAATTCCAGTGGTGGCTGATAATGCGTTCAGTTATGGGACAGCTTACGCTAGTAACGGCGCGTGCTTTAACCTGAGAGCAAGCTACAAACTCTACGAGCGTCCAGAAATTGATGTCTTTGGAATTACAATTGACGATTTTTCTGTACACGCAGACGCATTGTTCGCGCCACAGACAGACCAATGGGGCGGCGGAATATCATGTCGTGCCAAGAATACAGGCATTGATGTTGTTGACAACATACTTGATATTGCTCATGTTGATGGAGTGGGTTTTGCTGGTATACTAAGAAAAACTCACAACATCTCGTTCGATGATATTGACTGGTGCCTGTATGCCGTGACAGATATTCAGTTCTAGTTAATAAGTGGGAGGCTATGATGCTTCCCGTTTCTTTCTGCACTACATGTAATACATTATGGTACGAGGAGAACAGTCATGGTCAAGCAATGCTTGTTGGTTGTTTGTGTTGTTGTGTTGTTTTTGGGCGCAGGTTGGTATTACGCAAATCAACCATTGATACAGCAGGAACGCATTAGGCGGGGTACGATATGGATGCCACCGCCAATACCAGAGAAGCACGGACAGAAGCAGCAGGGAGCATCATTTGAGTACGAATGGACGCCGTATATGAGCTTCGTCAAGTTTGATGGCATAGAGATGTCTACCATGTACTCATTCGGATTGGGTATCTACAATCTGAGTGATGGGGATTGGGTTGCTGCTGGCATCAACGGGACATCGCCAAGCGTGACCTCTGTATATGCTGGTATTGGCAATGCTGGTGTCGGTATTGGATTCTACGGGACAGTGTGGAGTTATGCTGACTTCGATGACCCTCCTGCCAACTGGTTCTGGAGTAGGGGTGGGCAGGGAGATTGGAATGCTGAAGCACAGGCATCGGTGATAGCAATGGCCGCCGAAATCGGTTCGCATGGTGCATTTGATGTTTGTGTCGTTGCTTGTTGGCAATCGTATGCGCGGGTGACTGGTGTGGCCCCAATACCAGACGATGAAGAGCTTGGCTACTTCTCTACTGGCGGCTGGATGGAAGATGACACCAGCACATGGCATCATGTAGGCGAAACATCATGGGAACTTGCAGCATCATTTAGCATCGAGGACCTCAAGGTATACGGAGAGGTCAGCAATGCCGAACTTCCCAAGCGCAGTAGCCCCCGTAGTTTCCGTGACCGTGATGCTCAAGTAAAGTGGCTTGCCGATGGCACGTCCACAGTTACCGCCAATCTCGGTAGCCTATCCGCAACCAATCCTATTACTTGGGATGGCGTCGGTAATATTTCGATGGGTTTTACATATGCCGCTGCTCCTAGTATCAACACTGATTATGGCTTAGTGTCAGACCTGACTTTCTCTGAATCATCCGTCTCAACCGACCTCAGCCTTATTTCTTATTGGTCTCAAGGGAGTACACCTTGGGTTTGGGACCTAGATGAACCAGAGACCTATAACCACTGGCACGCTTACGGTGTTGGGCAAACGCTGCATCTACAAAGGACAAAAGATGGTGGAACTACAGGTGCTGGTACGGCTGTGGAGTGTATATTCAAAGGGCCTATACGTTTCAATATAGATGCGGGGCGGTTTGGGGCTAGTGCTGAGGGTTATCCAAGCGGTATCAGGTTCTCTACTGGTATTACTTATTACGATGCCGATGAAGACGAGACAACTGTGGTATGGTTTGACCCAGGCTTGAGTGACTGGTATCACCAATTTACGTTTCAGCTTGCAGGCGGTAGTCCTCCTGATGTCAGTGGATACAAGCTCCCAAACAGTTTCTACGTCAAGGTAGACACAGAGTGGGCTGACCTTGCTAACGAGCGGCTATCCATTACAGTAAACCACGACGCAGGCACAGAAACTATACGATGTGATTATGCGCCATTTGGTATCCCATCCATAGAAGCAGGCAACTTTACAGAAGAACCTTATTGGGGACCTGCGCTAATAATCGACCATGAGGATGTCAACCTCGATATACCGCCTGGATATTCAGAAAGACCAACATCGTGGGTTGGTGCTGGCGGCTTGACAATAAGCGAAGCGGACAATGGGGTGTGGATAATCAGTGACGAAGCAAAGACACCCAATGTTACTCGAACTCTAGCAACGCGCTATTGGCTTCGCATGGACAGATTAGCAAGCCAGCCAGGAGCAGCAGAAGCGCAGTCTCCTTCGTGGGTTTATTTACAGAAGGCTAATCAACGCAGTGATGATGACGACCCCACTTGGCTGATTGAGGTTCCTGTGGAAGATGTCACCAACTATGACAACTCCACAATCCTCCGCATCGGCTTTTCAGAAATGCCTCAAGACGCAGAGAACTGGGATATTACGTTGACTTTGACGTACAGTACAATTGTCGTACATGATACTTTCTATGTGAGTCGTGAGTGGAGATTTGTGAACTCGGATTGGCGGTATGATAGAAGCACAGCCAACGTCTCATTCATCGCCAATATCACCACGAGGGACGATGGAGTGGGCGGTGATGTTTACGTTGACCTTGCTCTACCAGCAGACTTTACCTACCCTCCCTGCTTGCAACACGTCGATTCTATCACATTGGAATTGCCTACTGTTCCTGGTACGTGGGAACTGGAGCAGTACGAGCTTATTGCAGACCCATCTGACCATGACTACGAGAGTTACCCACACGCTATTGCACAACCTGCTATTGACGCATGGGACTGGTTCGATGATTATTGTGGTTTTGGAATGACTTACGAGGGTAAGGAATGTTTGAATATTGTGTACGGCGTTGAGGATAGCAGTACGCCCTATAGCAGGGAAAAAACTCAGCGGGGCATGAAACAGCATGGGGAGCTACATCAAAGCCCAGACCACGTAGGCCCCGCAAGCGATGTGTGTTACGCTAAAACGCTTGAGAGCTTGGGTGATGAAATAAACTATCAGCAACAATGGCTTGCCACTTACAACCCCAACACTAATGTCACAGAAGCCATCACAGGCGTTGACCCTGAGGGAGAAGAAGCCACTATAGGTAGTGGGCCTTACTGGTGGGATTTGGAGCGGGCTGGTGGAGATGTTATTAGCACAGGCTTGGGCTTCGATGCTGCTCTCCACGTAAAAACCATTGACACACACGTAGCGCAATTATTGCCAGTGACCCTGTATGCCAAGTACCACTTGCATGGTCGGGGGCAAGGGCTTGCTACTCAAGGTAATCACAGGCATAGGGGAAGCGATGACTTGGGAGCAAGCAGTGACGATGCTTCACAACATGCGTTCAAGGTATGGAGGATTTCCGACGCCAATAGGGACGGGACGCCTGACGATGGAGCAAGTTGGGAGCAGGTAGGTAGTTGTGAACCCGCTAAGTCTGGAAGATTACGCACAAATCCTGTGATGGAAAACGGATATTCCTACGCAATCAGTTATGGAGACGACGGGCAAAAGAATGTATTTGCAGGGTGTAAATACGACGGACCACTAACCACAAGAGAGTATGGTGTTGCGCGTGTTCTGAGTGCGCGGTCTGGCGGCATGATTGTCGAACATACTGATAATGTCATATACGTTTTCTACTTCGATGGGTGGGATGTTACGCATGTCTATACTGCACCCCCTGATTTGTGGTATAGTGAGGGCACAACGCTTTCGCCATACGCATTGCCTCGCACCGATGTAAAAAACTGTGATGGCAGTCCATCTGGATATGTGGTGGATTCCGGCTTCGTATATCTGTATTACATAGACGACGGGGATTTGTATCGTGTTGTATCGGAGGATTGGGGTGCAAGTTGGGGTGACGCCACCGAAGTTATTATAGACCAGAATATAGAGAAGGCTTTTTGTTGTGAGCAGGATGGCATAAAGATTTGTATCGCCATTGATAGTGATGGCGTGTTGAAATGTTATCGTAGCCCGACTAATTTTGATGAAACAAGTTGGGTTACTGACACCAATGTTTTTACAATAGTTACTGGAGTAGATAATGAATCGCAGCCCTGTGTGAACTTCCAGCGTGGTAACATATATGTGTATGCTATAAAAGAAGACGTTGTGAGTATGCACAAATCTGAAGATACTGGTAAGACTTGGACCTGAGTGGTGGTGTACTATGGCAACGTTTTTGAAAAAATCTAACAATTTCAAGACGGTTTTGGCTGCCGATGTAGCTATTGACGATACTACCATTACGGTTGCTAGCATAGCTAACGCCCCTGCATCATTTGATTACAACATCACCATCTGGGATGAAGATACTTACGCTGACCCAGGTGACGACCCTAATATGGAGATTGTCAAAGCTACGGCGGCGTCGGGCACTACACTGACAGTGACACGGGCGCAGGAGGATACGAGTGCTGCTGCACATACAAACGGGGACAGGGTTTCGCTTCTTTTAACCAAGGCGCAAATGGATGAATTGGAATCCGCAATCAATAGTCACGGACATACAGCAGGGGATGGTGGAGAACTCACTAAATACCTGTTGGTTGATGGTACGCGTGACCTAACTGGTGACTGGACGATAAGCACGAATGATGTGACGCTGACTAATGGCAAGATAACAACTGCTACTGGACAAATTGCACGTCTTGGTCTTGGTATAGCACCAGATACTATACGACCGTTGCTTGTAGCAGACACAATCACTGACCAGATAGGCGATGATTGGTCGCAGTTTATACAAACCGTAGTGCAACCAGCCGGTGCCATTACTGGACAGTTGCGGGCTGCATCCATATATGGTCGCACAATTTGGGATTCAACAGAAGACGGTGCAGGCACACATAAGGCTTGGGCGATTGGTGGACGCTTCTTCGCAGAAACACTTGATGACGGGGCTACAGGAAACATCGAAGGACTAATTGGCGCTAGTACCAATGCCATACACTATGGCATAGGCACGGTTACTTACGCCATAGGTATACGGTCACTCATCGAGAACCTTAATGATTATACGGAAAACGGTGACATAACATCAGCTTACAATTTCCACGCTCGGCTCAACACGACAAAAACTACCGGAGTGGTTGCCGAACGAATGGGGTTTATCGTTCTAGACGGCGAGGGTGGTGGCCTGCTCACAGACCAATACGGTTTGCATGTCGCTGATTTGACCGCAGGCACAAACAATTACGCCGTCTATCTCGCGGGGTCTGGCATAGACAACGGCGTCCACATGGGCGGGGATGTTGTATTCTACCGCAGTGCCGCTAATGTTGGAAGGACCAGTGACTCATTTCAGATTGACGGCACCCTCGGCATCCAGACTGCGCCAGACCCAACACGCGGCATCAACCTCGCCCTCGCCGCGCTGGATACCACTGATACATACCATGCTGCCCGAATAGAATTCACGAAAACCGCAGGTGCTACTGACCACGACGATGCTCTGCGCGGCATGTACCTCGGTGCTATTTACAACCAAGCGGCTGGCGAGATTGGCTATCTGCAAGGCTTGGTCGTTGAGACACAGCACGACGCGGGGGACATCGGTGATGCCGTAAACACCAGGTATCTCAGAACTCTATATGCACTAGCGGACCTCAATAGCGGTGTAATAAATGGTGATGTATATGTTTCCGAGGCTCACTTTGACCAAGAAGCCGCTCACGAAGTGACGGGCAATGTTTACGTCCACTACATCGAGGCGGATGCTGACGGGACGGTTGGCGGCACTGTCTACATGCTTTACGGTAAAGAGCGTGATGGCGTGGACTACTTTGTGTACCACGATGGCACTGCACCTAGCGTAATCGGCGGTACGCTTCGCGTTGACAACAAGGTTATCTTCACGCAGGTGGACGGGAATGAGTACATAGACAGTCTTGCCGATGGATACATGGACTACGGAGCAACGACCGCTCACCGCTTCAACAACAAAGTCGGCATCAAAACAACAACACCAGCACTTGAGCTAGACATTACGGGGCAATTTGGTATCAAGCCATCCGGTTCCGGCTTTCCTACAAGCCTCATGGGTGGCTATCCTGGACAATTTTATGCGGTTCATGCTGGTGGAAATTGGGGCTTTGTCCTAGCTAGGGCCGCAGCAGATACTGGCGGTGCGAACCTTGCCTTCTACCACACTCGAAATGCCAATGCTGCGACCAAGACAGCCCTAGTGGATGGAGACATGCTGGGGAGGTTTACTTTCCAGGGTGCGACGAGCGCAGCCGTTGTGAACTGGAGCGGTGAAATCAGGGTTGAGGTGAACGGGGCAGTCAGTAGTGGCGTGTTACCGACAGACATCGTTTTCTCAACTGCTGCCACTGGTGACATCGTTGGCGGTAGTGAACGCCTCAGGATAAAGAGTGACGGTGGTATCCTTATGTTGAGTCTGAAGAGCGGGGCGACGCAGGGGGCCGCAGGTGCCGCCGCTGACGAACTTTGGGAGACGAATGGGCACGCGACGTTGCCTGACCACGTTGTGTTGATAGGCGTATAGAGGAGGTGCCGTATGCCCCTTATGAAACTGGCGTTTCAAGTTGATGAGAAATATGCCGAGGCAGTGACCAGGTATGTCGTGGAGGCTGTCTCGATTATGATGGAGCGAGACATGGTGGCGGAGGCTATCGCAGAGTTCAAGGAGAAGAACAAGTTGCCAAAGAAGTATGAAAAAGATAAAGCACATAACAATACACAGGAGGCGTGAATAATGGCCGTGAAGAAAACCACCCCCAAGAAGTTTAGTGATGCGCAACACAGACAACTGGAGACGCTGGTTGTGGGGCGCAATGTTGCCCAAGGAAAACTCGATGAGTTTGTTGCGTACCTTGTGGACGAATTTGGTATAATTGGGGAAGCGGGATGGACTCTCGCACCAGACCTCTCTAGTTTTATAAAGGCGGAAAAACCAGATGATGATAGGGTACAATAGCACCAGATATAATGGTGTTTATCCACCAGAAAAATTGGTGCCAGAGCCTTCTTCGATAGATGGTAAAAAAGTCTTTGTCTTTGCTGATGAGGGTATGCAATATGCCGTCGTCGTTGGGCTGGACGATGATTTCCTTTGTTATCGGAGCAGCACGCATTTTGCCGATACGCAGTGGCTTGAAGGCATAAACAAGTTTGTCATCGCACCCGTTGTTGATGAAACACAGGTGACTGGATACGCAAAGTATGGCTATTTGTACGCCATAGGCTTCAAGAACGGAATACCGACAGAATACAAGTCTGAAGACTTTGGTAAAACGTGGGAGCAGATGGTGATTTCGTGACGTGGTTGACTTTTCGTTGACGATGCTGTATAATTGAGGTTGGTGATACCTATGAGCCTTACTTACCATTTTGAAATAGCTGAACCATCCACATTGGTACAAGACAGTGCTACCACGCTTAGAACTAAACTGAACGCCAATTCATCCCTGTGGAATACAGAACTCCAGTCAACCGAGGATGCCTTCGAGGACACGTTCTCTACACTGTTTGGTGAAGGCCTTACATCAACGCCAACAGTGACCACCAGCACAAGTTCTCTCTCTGTCACAGTTGCGCAATTCTATTGTCTAATCGGTCGCGAGATAAACTACTCTGGTGGCGTATTCACGGCTCTTGCAAATCAAACAGACGCCAGCATATATTTTTGCCAAGACTCTACATGGTCTAACACGTTGCCGACAACAAAGTCGTATCTCGTCTTCGGCACTTACACATCTACTGGCGTAGGCGTTACATCATTTACGCTCAGTGATGGTATTTTGATACCGAAAATAGTTGCATCTGTGACTGATACTGTTTCTGACATTGTTGTCCCAGAAGCTGCTGGTTATGCAGATTACTTTGTAGACCACGAGAGTTTGGGTTCGTTTGAGATAAATGGGTTTTTGACGCTAAATATAACTCCAACCACAGACTTTTATGTTGAATTGTTGTATGCTGGTTGTGTTCACGACACAAGTGATACGCAGTATTCTCCACCACGCAACATCACCAAAACAGGCTTCCACATTAGAATTACCCGCAAATCTGGCTACTATTACGCCACTAATCCAACTTGCGATTTTACTTACACAAGAACTGGGTTAGCAATTGCGGCTTAAGGGAGATGGAAATGCAGGATAATGGTCAGGTTTTCACTGGAGACAAAAACACAAGGTTGATATTGACGGGTGTTGGATATAACGTTGCCGAGCAAGCACAAAACATACCTAGTACATCCACAGATTGCGTGCAAACCCTTTCACTAGCCGACCCAAGTTTGTGGCCGAGTGGACAGACGATGATTATGTTTTCTGGATGTAAGTGGGATTGCTCTGGTGGAGGTCAACGACCAGTAGCATTGGGAAGGTGTTTGTCTCAATCTGGTATTAATCTTATCTATGTAAATCGCCTAGTTGCTATGGCAGAATGGGCTGGCGGCCCACTTGTAATCAACACCAAGGCGCTTGATGCAATGTTGAACGACCTCTTGGCTATGGAGCCAGGAGTTGTTTTGTGTCATCTTTCTGAGTATTTTCCATACGCCAAGTTGTTCAAAGATGCTGGCTGGACACTAATTTACGATGTGCTTGATGACTGGAAGGCGTTTTACAAGTTGGATGAGGCAACGTGGTATGATGAACTAATAGAGCTTAAACTATTACAAACAGCAGATGTTTTAACATGTTCAGCAAAGCAGATACAGGACAACATAAAAGAAATGTCCGGCAGGGATGCGACGCTTATCCTTAATGCTGTGCCTGCTATGATAGGTGACTGTGAACAACCAGGTGATATGCTGTTTAGTCCTGATGGTAATGTCGTCTATTGTGGTTATCTTTCTGGAAACTGGTTTGATTGGGAACTGCTCTACCAAACGGCTGTTGACTTGCCAAACATAGCCTTCAATATTGTTGGCGATGCTCCTAATCCGCCTCCGTACTTTAGGGATTTGAAGAACTTTCGCTTCGTCGGAGAGAAGCCATATCCAGAAGCAATTAAATACATCAAACATTCTGATGTTGGTATTATCCCGTTTAGAGACCTGAGTATTTGTAGTTCAGTCAATCCGATAAAATATTGGGACCACATAGCCGCCTGTATTCCCACTGTTGCTAGTTGGGTAATGACAGACCTGAGGGGTTCGCCGTGGGTGTTTTTTGGCGCAAGAGGAGCAAGGTCCCTATCCAAGCAAGTAAAAAAAGCATTAGCAGCCGACCCCATTCCCCGCAAGGATGCAACCAAGGTTATTAAGGCAAATACTTGGCAAAAGAGAAGTAATGATTTCCTATCGTTAATCAAGGCACACGATAAGAAAAAGCCAAAAAAGACCAGTGTAGAATCGCGCAATATATCACCATCGCATCTGGATAGGACTAATCTCACTGAAGCCGATTGTAATCTTCGCGTTACCTACACTGGTACATCTGCTTGTGATATGTTTCCGCCATGCCCTTATTGTTCTACTGCTGCTGTCCGTTCTGAACAGAGTGGACACTTTGGATTCCCTCGTACTCCAGAAGAAGTCTCTGATGCCCTTTTGCGGCTCGGAGACCAATATGGGCCAATGTATATCAGTCTGTGTTATGGAGAATCAATGGCTTCAGATGAAGCGGCTTGGGTAGTTGGACAACTTGCCAGCAGGAACAAAGTGGATGTGGTATCAAACATTGTCTTTCCCATAGAGAGACTCACGAGGTTTGTGCCAGCAAATGGCAATGTGGCGTTTTGCACCAGTTTTCATCCGCACTATTGGGGTGTCGAAGATGGACTAGATAAGTTTCTTGCCAAGCGCAAGCAGATTGATGACGCTGGATACCATTGTGGTATATGTGAGATTGTTGGTTATCCGCCGTACTTGCCGCACATTCCTCAGTGGTTAAAGATGCTTAAGGATGAAGATATTGCAGCAAGTGTGTTAAGGTTTGCTGGCATGTATCGTGGGGAGTCTTATCCAGATGCATACAGTGAAGATGAATGGCAGGTAGTTGAAGAAGCCATGACGAAGTTCTATGGAGAGATAAACAAACCGCTGCTTCGAGGAGAGACGCCAGAGGGCCTGCGCTGTTGGTGTGGTGTAAAGTATGTCTGGATAGATTGGGATGGCAGTATGCACAGGTGCTCAACAACTCGCGGGCATAATGATATGGGCAATTTGTTCGATGCTAACCTGAAGTTATTGGAACATCCAGAACCGTGTACAAGCTACGCTTGTCCTTGTCCAGACCTCTGGAAGTTTATCATTCGGGAACCAATGGTTGAAACATAGGGAGAAACAGCAATGTTGGATGGTGAACAGGAGTTTCTGTTTGTTAGTGGAGCGGGGCGCACGAGAACAACGGTGGTAGCGTGGTTGTTGAACCTGCATCCAGAGGTACATATTTGCTATGAATCAGAGTTCCCGCTGGGATTCTACAATCTTCTGCACCCACCTGTGCCGCCTACGGATGCTGGAGCTAGATACAAATTGACTTGGCAGAAAACTGGGGAACAGACACCGCACGAATTGAGTCTTGGTTTGCATATGATGCGAAGATGTTGGTTAGCACAGTGGTGTGCTACGCCTGGAACAGAGAGGACTGGGAATGAGTTGGTTGCTGGATTCTGTGAGGCGGTCAAGAACATCTGGCCGGAGATGCGCTATGTGGGTGATAAGGCTATCGCTTATATGGACAATTGGTATATCGTGCGAGAGATGTTGCCGACCAGTAAGTTCATCTTTGCGGCAAGGGACTTCAATGACACTGTGGACTCTTGGAAGAGACAACCTTGGTGTACTGACCCAGACGCAGTAGTGGATTCTATCAAAAACAGGCTGAAGACGGCAAGGGAATGTCCAGGTGGGTTCTGGTTGGACACAGATGAACTGGAAAAAGACCCAGAAGGATGTTTGCAAGGAATGTTTGATTGGTTGGACTTATCTATGCGTGATTACGATATGGAAGTAGCTGTGAGACAAATAGTGAATCCGAAGCGGAAGGTGAGTTAACGTGCAAGAGATGAAATCAGAAATGGCTTTGGATGAAGCGCAGGCAGTGGTAGCCAACTTCGCGCCAAGGTCGTACTATGTCGAGCAATATCGGGCGTGGGAGCAAACGCACTTCCCATTTCTTTGGAAAATACTCGGTGGCGCAGATGTTCGTGGAACACTGTTAGACATCGGGCCAGGATGGGGCACAATGCCGGTTTGGGCCAGCAGTTGGGGTTGGGATGTGACTTGTATTGATGTTATCGGCCTAGATGAGGACGCGGCGTACATCACGCGAGATTTGCTCGACTACGCCTCCGTGCGCTACGAAGAATTGGATATTGAAATGTCCTTCCTTGATGAGGAATTTGATGTGGTGGTGATGTCTGACGTAATTCAACATCTGCGCGGAAGACCGGATGGCGCACTGTTTCATGCGAAGCAGATGGTGCGGGGAGCATTTGTTTGCGCCACACAAAATCCGCTGTTTCATCCAGCCAGTTACCAACAGGCGACGTATGGAGATGATTGGCGATCAATGCCGTTGGCGGAAGTAGCTCCTCCAGTACATTCACCATTGACCTGTTCTTATTCAGCAAAGACGTTTCGAGAACTGATGTTGAGCGTGTTTGGAGACGCGGTGGAAATTAGTGGCCCAGCAGAGAGTAGGCATCTCTTTGGTGTGTGGAGGTCGCCATCGCGTGATAACAAAATTTGCTACCAATCAACTGGATAGTTTTCTTCGGCAAGTAGATGATGCAGATGCTATTATTCAGTACCGAAATGTTGTTGTTAAAGAAACGAATGCTGGCACAAAACTAATAGGTAGGGGTGTGCTTGACCCCCAAGGTGAAATCATTTCGCCTGTGCAAGTAATTCGCCAACCAGGACTTGGAGACAGGATATTTGCATTAGCTGCTACTTACACATATTGTCAGAAATATCCGAAGATGAGTGTATCGTTTCAGGCCACAAATCATGACAATGAATGGCTAACGTGGTTGCCATTTGTCAAGGCTGGTTTGGACAACAAAGCTAATACCGTTGTCAACTTTGACAACCTGCCTGCAAACATCGGAGACAGGACAGTTGCAATGGCAGATGTGTTTGGCGTACGTTTGTCTTCAATGCAATTTCCTATAGATGTTCCTAAAAATATTATGACGTTGCCTGATAAGCCTTACTATGTCTTTGTGCCGTTTGCATCGGGGCGCGGGCCTCGGTCATTGCCACGGAATGTGATTGATACTGTGTTGAAAAAGACAGACATGTCGCTTGTGTTGATTGACGCAATGCCATATGAAACAAGTTCGGAACGTGTTATCAACCTAGCTGCACATATAAACTTTCCAGAATTATTTGCTTTGATTCAGGGGGGTGCTGGGGTTATCGGGGTTGATACCGGACCAGTGTTTGCAGGGTTGGCAATGGGCAAGCCCACGATGATATTATTCTCGCATGTGCCAGCTAAAAACCGTATCATTGTCGCAAACAACGTGGTAGCCTATGATGCTATTTCCCGCTGTGCGCCATGTGGAGACCACATTGGTGTTCGGCCACCTTGTGAATTCAAAGAAGATGTAGTAGTGTGTATGCAACACTATACCGCTGAATTCCTACTGTATGCAATGATGGAGTTCGCCAAAAACCGAGGAGAAGAATGATGATATTGGTATTCACCGCAGTACACAACGCATTTCCTACAGCTATGAGGACGATTTCTACTATCGACCTAATCACGCCTAAGCCGTTCGTTCACTACATCGGAGATGATTTCTCAAACCCACCGGATAGTGATTTTTATGCTTCACTACCAGGAGACGTTATGCGTGGCTCTGAGTGCGTAGGTGAGAGGCGTGTTTATCGTTGTGACGAGATAGGATGCACAGAGTCGCCGAACTTAGGCACGTCTCTTGGCAATATGTTTGATATTGCACGCAGAGAACAACCTGAGGCATTGTGGATTGTGGAGTCTGATGTTATTCCTCGTGCTGGTATTGTCGAAGCGTTTCGTGATGCACAACGTATTTATGGAGAACAGGCTGGTGCAATCACGCCACTGTTTACAGATGTTGGTGGAAATCGCATCACAAGTTTCGGAGGAATGTCTGCTGGAAGAGCAGGAGGAGAAGACAACTTCCTCAGTTTGGAAATAGGACAAGAAATAGGCAGCTGGGATGCCGGAGATGTTCCAAGGCTTGATAATGTATGGTGGTCACATGCGGCTTGTCTGTGGATACCGATGTCCACAATGAATCTGAAGGATGAGAACGGTGAGTATGTTATTCATCCAGACCCAGAATTCTCGCTGTATTATTGTGATTTTGACCTGTCTTATCAGATAACTATGCGTGCTAAATTAGACCTTGTGATTAGTGATAAGGCCATCGCTGGTCATAGTCGTTGTTGTGCAAGCACTGGATTACGCTGGCCCGACCAATCAGAGCGCATGATGGTTGAATTGGAAGCCAAGGCAAATGTCAACAAAAAGTGGGGCGTGAGCTGATGTGGCAGCAATTACTCGCGCTGGTTGAATTGTTGGGAGAAAATGCAGGTGCAGACCCAGTACCAAACTATCGCGTCTTTTCTAAATGCCACAATTAAAAAAAGGAGTGCAAGTAAAATGCTTGCTACATCTAGTGGAAATGTACACAAGCCAGACGACATCAAAGTGCTTTCTGATTGGGGATTTGATTTCATTCTAAACGATGGCGTAAAGGATAATTTCGCTTGGAATAGTGAAGTCGAACACGCACACAACGAAGGGATGGAGTATGTTGCACGTTGGCCGGATTATGGTGGCCTTGGTTTGGTGGGTAATGAAAAGTATGCGTTTCAGGCATATGATGGAAGAAATAATGCTGGAGTAGGTGGTGGTCGAGTTTATGGCCCTTCGCATTGGAGTAAAGAGGCAGAAGAAATTTGCGCAAAATCTATTGATACACTTGTAAGCGTTGGTTTGGATGGCGTCCTTATCAACGCACTTATTTGTGACCGCTGGTATCCAACTGATTGGTATCCTTTTGGAGACAATGCTATTCAAGGCACTCGTTACTATTGGAGTTGGGATGATGAGGCGCAAGCGCAATGGAAAGCATTTAGCGGTGGTGAGCCAATGATAGAAGCGTGTCAATGCTTTGAAGGTGCGTGTGCAGAACATCAGCAGGATTTTTATAGATGGTATCAAGATGGATGGATTAGTAAATTGATTCGCCTAACAGACGTTGCTATTGACGCTGGAATGAAACATATTTGGACGTGGATGGTGCCACATACAGACTGGACAGAAGTTAACATGGCTAATGGAACCGCTGACAGTATCCTTCCTGTAGAAACGTGGAGACAGCACGTTATTTCCAGAGGGGCAGAGCCGATAGTTGTTGTGGCTTGTCATTTTGCATTGAGTGGTGATTGGCCTGTTTGGTTTGCAGATAGTCACGCAAGCATAAAGAAGGCAACCGCCAAACCGCTTGAGTGGAAATTGATTGTTGGAGCAGAAACAGTTCATTCAGATACATCTGTTGTTAGAAACTTGACCACGAACTCAAAAGCAGGTGTAGATATTGGGGTTTCTGGAATGTTGTGTGGAGATAAGATTGCATTAGAGGCAGTTGATAGGCACGATGAATATAAGACTGCGTTTCTTGCTGCAAAAAAACTTTTTGAATAACGCGATAGTAGTATTGACAATTCCGTGGATTTCGTTTAGAATATAACACAGATAGGCAATTGATTGGAGATTGATGTGTACATCGGGCAAGACGGTTTATTTTGGGCAGTACCACAGCCAGTGTCCTCAACAGGGCAGTGGTTTTTTGTGTGTAAAAACAGGAGGGATGTAAGATGAGAAACAGAAAAGGCTTTACATTGATTGAGTTGCTAGTTGTGATAGCAATTATAGCTATCCTAGCAGCAATCCTTTTCCCAGTGTTTGCAAGGGCTAGGGCAAAGGCAAAGCAGACAACCTGCATATCCAACCTTAAACAGATTGCAGTAGCTTCACATTTGTATGCCGGTGACTATGACCAGTACCTGCCTGCCACATTCTGGTATACAGATGATGACGGTAATGAGGCTGTATCCACACCACATGAAAAGTTGGCTCTGTATGGCTGCCCTTGGATAATACCAGACCAAGATGGTGGCACAGGTATCAATTCAGTGTGGGTCTGCTCAGGGGGGCAAGTCCGCAGCAGCTATGCCTGGGGAAATCATGGTTTGCCGTATTACTGGACAAGTACTGTACCATATCTCAACCTCGACAAGTGTGAATTTCCATCGGCAACGCTCTACATAGCCGAGGCCCCACTTGTATGTCACCCAGTGACGGGAAAAGAGGCTCCGTGCATTAATGGCAACTGGGACCTGTTTGCATCACCAAAAAGGGCAAGCAGGTCGGGAGCTTATGACAGCAAGGAAGTGCTTGACCCTAAGACCGCAGGGCACAACGGCTTCAACAATATTGCCTACTTTGATGGTCACGTAAGGCCGAGAAACCAGGGCAGCCTTATGGCTAACTGGCAATGGTGGACCTACCCGTAATGTAGTACGCCGACCAATGAGGGGCGGCGGTCTGCATAAGGGTGTCGCCCCTTGCAGAGAGAAGGGGACAATACGATGAATGCACGAAATGGCCTGGCGGTCATGGCCTTAGTCGTGGTGGTCATGCTCATTGCAGGATTCGGCAGTACCGCAGAGTTGGGTTTGGGGAGCAGCAAATCGGTAGCCCTTCCCCAGACCGCGTTCGGCTGCTATCTCGTTGGCCCTGAGATAACCCAGGATAATTGGCGAGCCAACGTCAAATTAATGAAACAATATGGTATGGACACGTTCGCGCTGATGGACGTGAAGTCGGCGGAACGGTTGGTCTGGATACTGGACATCGCCATCGAGGAGGAAATGCTAAACTCCGAGGCTCCTATCCTCCTGTGCATCGGTGCGCCCGAGGCCTACTACAAGCAGTTGCTTTGCTCGGATGATGAGTGGGCGAAGGCGGAAAAGAAGTACGCTAATATGCAGCCTGATACTGGGACAAGTTGGTGGGATTTCGAGGGGAGTGCAAAGGCTATCTCACACGCTTTGCATGTAGGGAAGTACGCCAACAAGTACCCGGAGTTCGTGTTCTATAGCTTCGACGAGCCGGGTCATGGTGAGTTGATAAAGGAAGGGTCTAACACATTCGCCGTCATGCGGGAGAACACGATGGCTTGGAATTTCTTGGGCTTCCGCTGTGGCACATCAGTCTGCTATCCCAACGTGAAGAACATGGTTCCTGTCCTCGATATTCTAGCAGTGAATATTATCATCGGCGGGGACTTGCGCGGTTGTAGGAGAGCAATCATCTCTGGCAAGAAAGAGTTCTGGGTTTATGACATTCACACGTTCCATATAGGTCTCACACCGGAGATGACGCGATGGAGCATTGGCTTATGGGATTGGTTGGTACAGCCCCGCGTTCGCCTGTCGTGGTGCTGGAAAGACGCTATCGGCGGGGACATGAATAACCCCAAGCCGACGATACAATTGAAAGCCTACAAGCAGGGCGTAGCAGACTATATGCTCTTGCGGTCTACAGAACTAAGTGAGAAGGAATTGCCTGCCAGTCTCATTGAGTATCGGGACAGTTTTGATTGGGAGGGATTCCCGTTGAAGGAATGGGTCGCGCAGGGTGGAGCAAAAACTGCGAAGCCGAATGTGGACTTTGACAAGCTGTTGCCGAAGAGTGTAAAATGAATAGCACGGCTGAAGAGTTATATCATGCGGGGTGCAATCTCTCTGACACAGAGTGGGACTCTTCGATAAGAGATGAGTTGGTGGCAACTGGAGATGCCGTGTGGTTACATGAAGCTGGCGAAAATTGGCCCGATGCTCGATATACGGTAGCAATACGGGATGCGTTGATAAATACTGGAGATGCTTTATGGTTGTGCCGCGCAGGATGCTTCTGGCCCGATGGCAGATACACAGAGGAGATAGGTTGGGCTTTTGGCAAGACGGGTCACGAGGAATACATTGCTCTTGCCTTAAGTGGTCCGAAACCGTGGGCCGAGGAGAGAAGGAAGGATATACGTGGAATACAAAAGAGCTAGGGTAGCAATTACACCAGTAGCAGCCAGCGCGGTCGGAAAAGTAATTGAACCAGCCACACATATAGGTCATGCTCGGACTCTGTTACTCGGCAGTTTAATCGCTCAAGAACTCAATACACCATTCCACATCAGGCTTGATGGAGATAGAGAATCAACCATAGGTACTGGTGACGCCACATATTTCATGCTCGACCTAATTGAATGTATCAATTTCTTGGGGATAGAGTTTGAAAAGTTCTATTGGCATCCGCAACAGATGCCAACACAGGCTTATGTAGAGAGATGCACAAGTCCGTTATTTTGGACTGCTCTACATGGTCCCAATATCACCCCAGAATCTTACGGGGCTGTAATGGTAGATGATATTGTTATACACTACCCTTCTTTAGTTATTAGAGGGGCAGAGTTTTCCGAATCAACGGGCTTTTTTGGTGCAAAGCCAGACAATGTATCGCACACCACAACCGAGAAGTTTTTGTATGATATAGCTTGTAGAGAAAGATACGAAATAAACGTACCGCTTATCACTGTCAATGGGATGAAGATAAGTAAGCAATCCATACAAGCCGTTCCGTGGAATGTACTTACACCAGTATCACAAATTCATGCTCGTAAGTTTTTGATGGCAACAGCAATAAATCCAGATGACCCGTTATCTGCAATAGATAAGCATTTCTCAGTAAAAGCCATGACCAAAGAGCCGTACACATGGCGTTGGGGAACTTGGTTTGATTTTCTAAAAATGGCGGCTAACTAGGTGCAACATAGCATTAGTCATAGAATCGCAATTTGCGTAGGGCTGATAGTGTTTTTGTTTGGATGTTCAATTGACCCTATGGAGCAGTTGTCAAAAGATATTGTGTCGAACGATGTTGATGTTCGGACGCAAGCTGTTTGTAACATGGCTAACATAAACGACAAGCGCACCGATGAAGCGTTGCTAACCGTAGTAGAGCACGGCGATGAACCGATAAAACTGGCCGCAATAGCGTTGGTTAAGAAGGGGCGTGATTATCAACGCTCAAAGATTACAAACCCCAATCCAATTATTGAAGAATTGTCAGCAATGGTTGGTAATGCACACATCCCACCATGTTCACGTTACGCTTCCACTTGGATACTCGGTGAAATTGGAAGTCGCAAAGCACTGCCGTTACTCGTTGGCATAGACACTGAAATTGCTTATCAAGCACGAGAGAAACTTGGATACTATTCGACTGGAAGAGCTTATGAGATTCCAATGTCTAGTTTAATTGGCAATAAAGTCGATTTGCTTTCCGTTGAGCCTGATGTTGTAATGGACAACAAGCAATGGTAACCTCAGATGGTTCATTATCTGGTGTTTTAGGTCTTGCTATCGCGGGTATTGCTTTTGCTGGTTTGAGTTGGCTCGTGTATAAAATATGGGGACCAAAGAACTGACTATTTCCAATATAAAACATGGAGGCTGAGATGCACATCTTGTTTCTGACTGAATCGGCTTATCCAACAGGAGAAGCACAGTACATAACTCACTTGGCGCAGAATCTACCCAAAAAGAAAGTAGACGTATCAGTAATATTCGCGGCAGAGGGACATCCTGGTATACAGGGTACTGTTGGACTTATTGAGGACCAAGTTGTTTCTGAATTGAACTTCAGGGCGTACAAAGAAACATGGGCTAGTGATGTTGCTGCTTACATCAAAGACACTGGTGTTGATGTCGTCGTTGTTGGGAAGACTGCGTTTTCTCAAGCTGACCCCAAAACCGGCACTATGGCAACCCATAACACAGAGGACATCTGTAGTGCCGCAGGTGTCCATAGCGTTTTTATGGCTTACGACTTCAATCCAGTGTCTGTGTTGAAGGACTTAGAAAAAACCAACTTCGACACATATGGAACTGTCTCAAACCTGTTAGCTCAGTTTATCACAGGGTTTAACCCCACCATCATTCCCACCGTAGTGAGAGGCTGCGCTGTTAAGCCAGAAGCAATGGGTATCAACATCAGGGAATATTGGGGTATAAGCGAACATGATACCGTACTAGGTTACATGGGAGAATTTAATGATACATTTGGTATTGGAGCCATAATAGCTGCTGCCAAGAATTTGGAGGCCCGCATCTTCGCGTGCGGGTGGGGGAATGAGACCACTGACCTAGAGAAGATGCGCGGCATGATTACCATGTTGCCGATGATACCCACGCATCGCAAAGAGTGGTACGAGGCTATGGATGTGTTTGTGTTTCCTGCGCATACCGGAGCGTTTCCGTTTTATGCAATGGAGGCTTTGATGGTGGGGACACCCGTGGTGATGACACCTATAGGTGATATGTACGCGCTCTTTGGTGATACAGTGGGGTTTTGTTCGTTTGGCAATGTCCAGTCGTTGCTTAGTGGAGTAGAAAAAGCGCGGAACACTGATATGAAGCCCGCGCAGAAGATAGCCAATAATGAATTGACGTTGGACAGTATGGTGTCAGGATTCATCAAGTTGTGTGCTGAGTGATGTTTCAAGCCGAATATCTGTGATTGTATCCATTGCTTCTTGCGCAACTACTCGCATCAAATACAAGTCGTCACCGACTTCCTGTTCTGTATAGAAACGTGTGCGCATCCAGAACATTGGCCCTCGCAACGGTAGCATTAGATGGTCTTGTAGCGCACCGCCTATATGAAACCTTTCGCTTATCTGCTGGATTGCGTCATTGATTTCATTTTCCTCATCGCACTGAATTGGCACATCAATGATGTCAAAAGCTGTCAACATAAAGTCGTCGCCCATAACATTCTTGAGCCAGATGGCAAATTGAAAGCCATCAGCATCAATAGGAACTATTATCCCACCACTGACTTCGATGAATGTAATTTCTTTATCTCCCTCGTGCAAACCAGTAATAATGCCAACCACTTCATTCATCGTCAGTTGTTTCATCTGTATTCACCTCTTCAATTAAGTTTCTGCGCTCTACGACATCAGCCATATCCCCTAGTAATACTGTTATCGCATCTTCTCCAACGGTTTCCTTCAACCTACCAAGTTCCCTACACACAGCCTTGATGCGCGAGACACTTAGCTTTTGGCTGACAGCGTAAGCCATGATAGTTTGTCTATCGCTTGGTGTGAGTACGCCTTTTTGTCGCCCTGTTTGGCAAGCTGCTTGGTATGACGAAATCGGCACACTCATATCCAGTATTTCCATATCCTGTACAACCGAGAGTGTTTTTGCAAGAATCTCATATACCTTGAGGGAATACATAGGCCGTCGTGTCTTGTTGTACTGTATGTCATTGAGGTCGCTGAGTATCTGGCGGCGCAAAGTAAGCAACCCTATTGCTGCTGACATCGCCCATTCTAATGCTACTAAGGACACACCCAGTTGGTCTATCTCTGTAGTGAGTTGCGCCATATCAAACTCTTCAGCATTGATTGCGCCAGGGGGGAGACCCCTCGCCAATCCAATGATGTCACACAGGGCTTGTTCGCGTTGCGGTGTGGTCATTCTGGCATCTCTTCCAACCAAGCAATCAACATGTCAAACTCGGCATCATCCAAGTTCCGCAACGAATCCTTGCCAAACTTCACGATGGTATAGGCGTGTAGTATGAAATCTGATGTGTCTTTGTCGAAACAATCTGTTGCTATTGCCCATGTTTTTCGGAGTTTGCTAGACATAATTGTTAACAAATTCCTGCTTTCTGCATGAATATTTGCATCTACAAGTACGCTTTCGTATTTATGTGCTTGACAGGCAGAATGTTTTGGTTCTGGGGCTACAGAGCTTGTCCCGCTCTTGAGCGGGGAGATGAATTGGATTATACAGCATTGACTTTGCATAAGTTTTGTGATAAACTGTAATCATGCGCAAGACATTCAAGTACAGGTTGTTTCCTACGAAGGCTCAGGTTTCTGCTTTGCAGAAGCAGTTAGACTGCTGCCGTTGGGTCTATAACAAGACGCTTGAAGTGCGCAGAGATACTTGGCAGAACGAGCAAAAGTCTTTGAGCCGATATGATACTCACAACCTGTTGCCTTTGTGGAAGCAGCAAGAAGAGTGGTTGAAAGAAGGCCATTCCCAGGCTATGCAAGATGCTCAGAAGCGTGTTGACCTTGCCTTTCGCGCTTTCTTCCGTCGTATCAAGGCAGGACAAAAGCCTGGGTATCCGCGCTTCAGAGGCGCTGACCGCTACGATTCTTTCATGTACCCGCAGAAGGGGAGTAACTGGCGACTTCTGGACAATGGGTGTTTGCATTTGTCTAAGGTTGGCGATGTCAAAATCAAAGCCCACCGGCCTATCGAAGGGCAACCCAAAACGCTGACAATCCGCAGAGATAGTCTCGGCTATTGGTATGCATCTTTCTCCTGCATTGTTGAGCCGAAGCCCTTGCCGCAGACTGATAAGGTTGCGGGCGTGGATGTCGGGCTTGCTCACTTTGCCACGCTCTCGAATGGTGAGCAGATTAAGAACCCTCGCTTTTTCAAGCGCGACCAAAAAGCTCTTGCTAAAGCCCAACGCCGCCTGAGCAAAGACACAAAGGGCACTCCTGAGCGCAGAAAACACAAGCGTGTTGTGCAGCATATTTACAAGCGCATTGCCAATCGGCGTCACAACTTTGCCCACCAGACGAGCAGAAAACTCATCAACACATATCAGTTGCTTGCGTTTGAGAAGTTGGACATTCAGGACATGCAAAATGGTAACTGGCGCAGCATGAACAGAAGCATCGCAGACGTGGCGTGGAATCAATTCACACAATGCTGTTCGAGCAAAGCGGAAGAAGCTAGCCGAACAGTCGTGTTCGTTGACCCGCGCAACACGTCTAAAATGTGCAGTGGTTGCGGAGAAATTGTCGAGAAAAAGTTGTCTGACCGAATTCATACTTGTCCTCAGTGCTGCTTAGAAATCGACAGAGACATCAATGCTGCGCTGAACATTTTAGCACGCGGGCTGGCGTGCTTGGGCTAGGCCCTAGAAGCCCCCGTCTTTAGGCGGGGGAGCAGTCACTCGCCAGTGCCCACGTCTTCCGCATTTGCGTTCCCATTTTCTGATAGCCTCTCCAACAGTCCTTCAGGAAGCATCGAAGGTGCAATGCCAGCCTTCACCGCTTTATCCAATCTCTCGCGCAACGTTGGCAAGTCTGGATTATTACCAACCAATACGATGCGCTCAATAGCCTCCCAGAGTGCTAACTGGTCATCAAGTGGCAAGTGTGTCCACGGATTGATACCAGACAAGAACCGCAACTTGCTTAGTGGCTCCATCAGCTTTTCTGCCAACAGCTTCAACCTATGTTCTCTCTTCTGCAATATTGGCACACTTGAAATCTGCGCGAAAAACTGTCGATGGCCTCCACCAACAATTTCTGGCAATTCTGTGTGTGCAATACCCTTACGAGGCAACATCTCACCCAACCATTCACTGAACCTGTTCCACTTACTCGGCATTTTGTATCACTCCATCTCTTTGTTGTTTTGATGCAGTTATCATGCTCTTGATTTTTTCTGGTGTTTCAATAACAGCACTTGATGCAATGTCGCTAACTCTAATTCCACAACCAGGTGCAGCAGTATTGCTATCCACTATAGTAAATACTGGCGGATATGCTCCGGTCTCTTGCGTATAATAAAAAACAATTGCATCAGCAAAAAACCATTGCTTATTGCCATTTATCAATGTAAGTTCGATATAGTTCTGATTATTTTCATAATCACATTTTTGAGTTTTTATTTCTCGCATCTCCAATCTCTGATAGTCTGATTGCTAACGTTTGTCCTGCTTTTCCACTCCAGAACGACGGTACTAACTTGTGTATCCACTCAAACTCCCTGTCGTTTAGTGCGGGGTCTGACAACACATCTGCCAACTGCGCATCGCTTATTCTACGCTGGCTGCGCTCGTGGATGGCGTAGAGTGCCTGCTTGAACACTCCTTCTGGCTTCACGATAGTTCTTCCTTGACAACATCGCTGAACCCACTTATGGTATCTATGGGTTCTGTGCAGATGTGCCTAATAGGACACTTCTCGTCATTCCTGCAACCATCGCACTCCCAACATGGCGGTGGCAGAATATCAGTCTCCCACGACACATTGAGCGTGTTGATAGTATCCATAAACGTGTTGTCGCGTTCACACTCAACCGCGTGTTTGACACCGCTCTCATCCACTAAGAATGAGTATCCAACGTAATCCTCCCCTAACTGGTGTAGGTAGTAATTTATCTGTTGCAGCCAATACATCTCTACATCTCCAGATAGTATCTTCTTCAAGTACCACGAGTTCAGGGTCTTTACTTCAACAAGCACCTTCTGCGTGGGGAGGATTACGTCTGGATGTCCAGTGATTTGCAATTCTGGATTGTCGCATATTTCTTCGTCTTCGAGTATTGCGTCTGGATATGCGTCAGCAAACCACTGTTGTACTTCGTTGTGCGCTCCGTTGTGAACGGAGAACCTGCAAGTATCACCAGCAGACAAAGGCAGGTTGATGCGCTTTGCAGAGAGTACCTGGCGACGATAACAGTAGCCAAGGCCAGATGCCCTCCATAGGTACTTAGGCCAATTCTCTGTTCGCTTAGGTTGTAGGGCTTCAAACTCATGTGATAGGTCAGTCATTTATTCAACAGCCTTCTTTCTTCGCACTTTGCTTGATGAAAATTTACTAAGGTATTCATAGCAATCGCATATCACATCTTTCAATTCATATATGGGCCAATCATTATATCCCCACGTTAGTTCACTTTCTTCTGCGGCTTCAACTGCTTCTTCGAACGCATACCATGCGTCATAAATCTTTTCTTCAATAGCTTCCTTCAGTTTTTTAGTCTCTGCTGATTTGCTCACCTGTCACCAACCGCTGCACCATAGATTATTACGAGAATACATGTAGCACCAACACACTGAAGCGTATATCTAGCCCACTCAACCATACTAGGTATGTTCCAATTCATGTATGTATTTATGCCAAACACGCAGGCGTACATCACTAGGAACAACGCTGCGGCTACCACCAAGCCAAGTAGGTATCTCAATACTTTCACTTCTCACCATCCCATTCTACAATTGTTACTGATTTTTTTCCACGCCCACTATAATATCGCCCATTCCGCGCTCTAACTTCTTCGCTCTCACCACTATCATCTGGCCTAGACTTCGCAAGTTCTTTGTCAACATCTGACTTGCTTGTAAGCACCTTGTACCTGTAATCATCTCGCCTAATCCACGTTGTCATTTCTCACCATACATTTCCATTAGCATGTTTGCAACATGACTAACCAATGTCTCGTTCATATCACTAACTGTGGACAGCATGACTTTCTTCAACTCAGCAGAACACGTCATGTCCACAATCTTCCTAGCTTTTCTCAAGAAATCAGAAGTGATAAAATGTCCTAGTTCGTGAACAATCACACTATCTACAACGATTTTGCTTTGTTTTCTAGCAACAGTAACCGTGCCCATGAGATAGTGGGGTTTAGCAGCAGCATTACCAACATTCCCATCATCATCAACGCTTTTATCATCTTCGATGCACAGGTCAATGTCCCAATGCAATAGCAACATCTTTTCTCGCCAGAAGTCAAAACGCTCTTTTATCCACTGTTTAGTTGGATATTTCGTTGTTGCCATTCAACACACCTTTTCTACGGAATAAATTTGCTAGCTGTTTCGAGAAATTGGTTCATGGCATGGTATTCGGGAGCCAACAACAACCCTATATTTTGTCCGAACAAGACTGCACCAACAAAACCTGTTATTACTGCCCCTACGCCAAATCCTACAGACATGCTCTCGTTGAATCCATTTGAAAAATAACAGCTCAATACTATACATACAATACAAGCGAGTATGAGTATTACACCAGCCCGCGTTCCTATCTTCCCGTACACCTTGTTTTTCGCTATTATCACATCGTAATAATCCTTCGCAGGCCCACTTAGTTTCTTCTCAAGTAGGTCCGCAAGCCCTTCGACACCTTCCACCAGTTCGCTGGTATCCATTGCAAACTCGTACCGCTTGACTTGTTTGGGCTGCTCGTCTGCCCACACCACAACCGCCATCGCCATCAGTGTTACAACTATCCATACTCTCATCTCAACGCCTCCCATATCTGCTTAGGTACTATGCACCACTCTTCGTCTTGTATCCTAATCATCATCGCTGGTATTTTCGCACGCCCAGTAGCTTCTTCCTTTATCTTACGTAGCGTCGCTGCGCTAATGCTCAGGCTACCCTTGTCAGTTGCCTTGCTTTCAATCAAGAAGTCTCCGTCCACGAGGTCGCCCTTCAGCCCACCAATCGCGCCACTATTCGGAACTCTCCTCGCCCCCATCTCCTCCGCTATTTTCTTTTCCTGATTCCTCCCCCGCACCTGCGATGAGTTCTTTGAGAGCATCTGTCGTAAGTGACGACCTGAGGTTGAAGATGCCTTGATATTTCTCTCCTCCATACATGAACCAACTTCCCTTCTTCTCAACAATTCCAAGCATAATCGCTTGCGCCATCAAATCCTCGAAGTCTGAGATTTCTCCTGCGCGAATAATCTGAGTGTCTCTCAAGCCCAAGTTGAACTTACCAACGCCACCCTCAGGACTTGTCTTAGACTTCTTGATTTCCCAAGTAATCTCTAATTCTACTGGCAACTCGCGTGGCTTACCTTTTTCATCAAGCAATTCATCAACAACCTCTACCACTCTCCCAACTCGCCTAAACCATATCTCAGTAGTGGCTATGTAGCCCTTGACTACGCCACCTGTGGTTATCTGGCCGCCATATGACGATGCTAAGTTGGGCTGCAAGTGTTCTACCACAAGCATTAGTGGTGGAGTTTCCTTGTCCATGTGCCAATTCAGTTTGCGGAAAAACTCCGCTATAGGCTTTGCTCTATCGCCACGCGACTTTCCATCACCCACTGCTTTATCCATAGAACCTGAGAGAGCAGAGAGACTATCGAGAATAACGCAAGCTGGCTTGTGTTTCTTCAGTAGCATTAGCACTACGTCAAGCGTATCCGACAAGTCCCCGCCCATATCATGCTTGCCAGAAGCGTCTTCGCAAGTGGTGAATATGGTGTTGTCTGTTGGCAATCCGCACATAGCCGCCCACTCGATGTCAAACCCTGGTTCTGTTTGCACGAGTACAATTACGCCGCCAGTATCTTCAAATACACGTTGCGCCATATGATAACAAAACGCTGACTTACCAGTTGACTTGAAGCCTGCCAGTAGGATGGGGGCACCAACAGGTAGCCCTCCACGCAACGTCTTGTCGAGACTGACTAATCCTGTTGCAATTCTATCGCCAACATCAATAGCAGATGCTCGTTGCAACATTTCTGCGTTGACATCGCTGTTGACTTGTTTGATGATTGCAGATAACTTATCATCGTTAGCCATCAAAATGCCCTCAAGTATTCTATAATTCTATGGTAGAAGTATCCTACAATTACTATAAGCAGTAACACCGTTGCAACTACCCAGAAGACAACAGTTGCACCAAGCGCGATGCACACTATCAATACTGCTATCACAACTAATCCTGCGATAAACACACCAGCAGCAATCGCTGCCGCCTTTTCAAAAGACACTTCCAAGTCTTCAAGCCATACACATAACCAAACACAAGGACGCATTATGGCATCGACTATCTGATTAGGCACTTTAAGTCCCTTCTGCGCTGCTTGCGTTTCTAACTATTTCCCTGAACGCTTCTCCCAACTCAGTAGTGGAGAGTGTTAGCAGTACGTCCTCTGCGGTTTGGCTATCACCAACTTCACGCTCGGTGCTTTGCAGCCATTGCATTGCGGCAGATTCAAATCCTGCGCCTGCTTTAGCTTTGATGCCATCCACAATTCCCTTGATAACCGCATCGCTTCCACCAGTATCCTGCTGTTTGACTTGTCGCTGCGTTTCTGGTGAAGATGCGTCAACAGTAGCCATCATCCCCTTGTTCTTGTATTCTTCTCGCACTTTAGCCTGCGTCATTTCTTCAGCAGATGCAATGCCAGATGACGGGATAATGCCTGCGCCGCACAATGCTGCGATAACTCTACCACGCCATGATGTGACAGCATTTTCCAGTGGATTTGTTTTGTCAGCATTTTTTGGGTCTTCGCCTATCCATGCTGTCGCTACATCAAATGCTGTCCCAAAAATAGGGCTTGTCATCGAACCCTTCACAATAAGCCAAGGGGGACGCCATTCCATCTCAAAGTGTTCGGAAAGCGGCTGGTCTCCATGCGCGTCTCTATTTATAACAACACGTCCATGTACACCCATATACAAACGCCACTCAGTAACCCAATTACCATCTACCTTCTTACTGCCCTTCAGAGGGATTACATAGTCAACGTATTCAGCCATTGTTTTGTCAGAACCAGACCATGCAGGTATGGTTGACAGTGACTCTACCATTTCTTCCAGTGTTGGTTCGTGGTCGAATACCCAAATTATTGCCATTTACTCTTCTCCAATTCTGCATAGTCTATACGATATGCTATCGGGTTTTCTGAAAGCCGCAACATCTTCATCCGTCAACTTGCCAGTTGCAATAGCGGCAACCACTTCTGCTGTTACTACGCTTTCAGATGTCTTGATAGCAGACCTTATCCCTTTCTGCTTTAGCGTTGGGATAATCGCCTCGTCAAAGCCGCCAGTAGAAATCACTCTGTTCATACCAAGTGGTTTCGCGTCAACACCTGTGGCTTCTGTGAATAGCGTTATTTCTTCTTCTACTTCTTTCTTAGCAGCTTCCAACGCAACAAGTTGCATCTTTATGTCGCGCCATGTATTGACCTTTGACACTATCGCACTAGCTGCACTATCTACTACGCTGTCTGCACCCATTATTCAGCCTCCTCAGGTCTCATGTCATTAGCAACTTGCGCACAGTCATCACAAAGTGGCTTCGGCTCAGGTTCGTCTGTTTCAAGCATGGCCGTCGCAATATGTCGGTTGCTGCACACAGAGCAGGTCGCGCCGAATTCGTCAAACATCTTCACAACGAGTCTTTCTGCTGCTTCCTCGTAACTATCTGCAGAAGCACTCGCCACTATAACCGCAAACCCATCGACGTCTTGCTCTGCTGTTGTGTATATCTCAGTTTGGTATCCACGACCAACGCCACGACAATATGACCTGAACACATACCCACTACCCAACTCTCTCATCAACTCGCTAATAGTCATTATTCACCATCCTCAAACATAGTCTGTTGTCCGTTAGCAGTTGCTACTCGCTGGTTCCGTTCATCAAGTGTTTCAACCTGCAACTCATCGCCTTCGCCAACTTGCGCCACGAAGTATTGGTAGTCATCATCTGCTATAGCAGAGAAGAATATTTCCAGATTCTCTTCGTCTAGTTTCTCCACACCATCCACGCAAATAACCTTGAATTGACTATTCAGTGCTTTGACAACATCAAGCGCAAATAGCAGGCGTTCGCTATCACTCAACGTGGTTATACTTACACCGTTTAGCTTGATGTCATCAGGGGTGATTTCGAGGCCTTCTATAGGTAGATTCGCTGCCGCCATCAATTCAGCAGGCTTTGCCCTAATCAACTTGACCAACTCATCCAGTTTGATTGCTTCTTCAGAGGCTTCTACAAGTTGCGCGTCAGCAGCAGCAAGCCTGTCCAACTTGTCGAGATTGGCTTTTGCGTCGGTGTATTCCTGCAACTTGGCGTTGGCGTCGCTGGCGTCGGGGATTTCTATTGCAGCAAACTGCATATCTGCATCGTTACATTCCTCTGCAAGAACAGTCATGTCTTTTTCTTTTTCATCTAACTGTCTCTTCAGTTCTATTATTGATGCTTCTAATGTCTCGTGTGCATGTGCAAGTCGCGTTTTTTCCTTTTCCCACACAGCTTTCTTAGCCTGTGCTTCCGCCGCCGCCTGTATCTCTGCGTGAACATCGCTGACATCTACCCCGCGCCACGCCGCACTGTCAAAACCTTCGGGTATTTCAGTCTGCAATACTTCAACAGTGTTCTCGCGTTCCTTCTGAACTCCGTTAGCTTCCTTGCGCTCGTCATACAGACACTTCTCAGCCGCAGCCAACACATCAAGCCCATGCTGGTTGGTATCAACAGGTAGAACCCTATCAAACCATCCCATCAAGTCTGCTTGGGACACATCAATCGGCACAGCAGACAATATCATGCCACGTTGCTCATCTGGTTTGGCGTTGAAGAACTCAACGGGGTTGAACGTCAGTGGGGTGCCTGTCAGTGCGTCAAGGACGCTCTGAGGCTTGTCGTACTTGCCATGTGAACTTCGCACCGTCAGGTTGTTGCCGCCAGCCTGTGTGATGCCCCTAGCTACCTGCATATCGCCTAAATCAACGAGTATGCGTGCGCTGTCCTCATCATCGTGGATGAGCTTGACTTGCTGACCTTTGGCGTGAAACGCAGCCTCAATCGCCTTCAGGAAGCTCGACTTGCCTGCACCATTCTTGCCTGTTAGGATAGTGACCTTACTTGGCTTTACATCCAACTCTTCTATACCAAGGAAGTTTTGAACAGTTACTCTTTTGATTGTCGGTTCCATTTTGGTCTCCATAATGTCATTTGGAGCGGTAGGCGGATTAGGCCGCTTCCCACCTTTGCCCATAATACCTCGCTTGACCCATGTGCGGGCTGCAACGACCTAGACGTATCACGTAACTCTTCGAGGTTCCGCCATAGACGGATAGACAAGTTAGGCACATCCAACACCGCTCCATGTTATACATTGTAGCACGTATCATACTGTTTGTCAAGAACAATTTTTAGTCATACCTCTTGTCATCGGGGAATGGGAAGTCATCACCTGCCCCACTCTCAGCCACTGCTACCGCATCCCCTGCGTACTCTGGCGCATCGGTCATAAGCAGGTAATTCTTATCGAACCACAATGCGCCATCGCCCGTCTTGCCATGTCGGTTTTTGCACACACTGAAGCTCATGCGGTCGAACCCAGGTGGTGCGATGTCCACGTTGATTGAATCTATCCACGCGCCGATGATGTAGTCAGCCACCTCCTCAGTCACACCACTGTCCCTCATCATGTCAAATGTGACCTTCTCGCCACCAGTACCTCCCTTCCGAGACAACTGATGCAGACAGATACAGAAGACACCTTTTTCCTTCACCATGTTCTGAAGTTCTCTCGCAACCTCGCTAACACGCTCGTAGCTATCACCATATACATTACTCTTCACCAGTCCGAGGTAATCCACTATCACCACTTTCGTTGCTTCGCCAAAGCCAATCGAGCTATCTACTATGGCATCCCCCATCTCAGCAATACTCATGCCGTGCTCGAAGAACCTCAAGTGAGGGTACGACGCTTCCAGATGTCCCCTGCGGGTTTGCCAATCTGGACAATCTGTAATGATGTCGTTAGCAACCTTGCCAGGCGGCATCCCCAATTCAGCAGATGCCATGATAGCCAATCTGTTTGCCAATTCACCCATCGGCTGCTCCATCGAGAAGAACACTGTAGGCATCTCGCTGTCTTTACACATACGAATGTAATTGAGTGCCCACATAGTCTTGCCAACACTGGTTCGCGCTGCAAAGAACAGTAGTTGCATGATGTGCGGCCTGTTTATAAACTGAGACAGACTAGGCCATGCTGCGTGTAGCCCATCAATCGCTGACTGTCGTTCAATCATCTCCAACTGGTCAAGCGCGTCACTGATTGTAAGCGGCTTAAGTTGTGTTTCAGTCTTTTTGCTCAATGCCTGCTTGACAACTGCTTTTTCCTTGTTCCACCGTTCTGCCAAGTAATCATAGATGTCGTCTATTATCAGACCGTCAGTTATGCGCCTGACTAAACTACGGGCTATTGCATACTGTTCGTTCTGGTCGCTGGCACCATCCAAATCACGCTTGAGTATCGCAAACTCTACACTCAAAGCATTATCAATAGCTTCGTGTAGTTCTTCAGGAGTTGCGTCCCCTGCATCACCGTCATCAAGTAGCGCAACCTTCGCAGGCAAGTTGGGGTGTACGCGCCGCAGGTTCAGCACGGCCTTCTTGAACAAGTCGAAATCACTATCAACCTTAGCGTCAGGAATGAATACAACGGGGTTATTGCCTAATGCTGCTACGTGTGCATCGGTGAGGCTGCTACCAATCATACCCACGGTATGCTTGTATCCTGCTTGCCACATCCGCATTACATCAAAGTAACCCTCTACAATATAGATAGGTTCTCCTGCGGCAATATCCAGTAGCACCTCGGAATTGTAGAAGTTGTCTGACTTTTTCCAAGTGCTGGAATTGTAGATGATATACTTGCCGTTGCCATTCTCTCCTAAAAACCTGTATGCAAACGTAGCAACACTGCGTGTCTTACTCCGTATTGGTATTGCGACTGCATTTCGTATCTTACCATTACTCTCGCAATAGCCAATACCAAAGTGTTTAATGGTATCCCACGATAAACCACGTTCATTCATCAAATAGTCCATGACATCAGGTTCGCTCTCCAGCGCGTGGCTAAATTGGCTTGAGCTTTCAGAAAGCCATTCTCGTTCTGTAGCTGCCTGCTTGATTTGCTTCTCATTTTTGTCATCCAGCACAACGCCAGCTATAGCAGCAGCAGTATGCAATGCCTGCATAAAGTCCATGCCCTGATTGATATACCATTCAATCACATCCCCAGACTTTTGACAGCCGAAGCAGTAGTAGTGGTCAGCATATACCGTGAACGACGGTTGCGCCTCGTTATGAAACGGGCACAAACCCACACTATAGTTTGCTGTTTTCGGCTGAATGTTTGGTATAACGTTGCGTAAATCAATACGCCGCTTTACATCGTCGATAACAAATCTGAAGTCATCCAATTTCTCAGTCCCATTCCGTGCATATTTCGACTGCTGTTTTATGCCCATCTACTTGCGGGACTTCACTATAATCGAGATATATTTGCTGCCCCCAATTCTTTGCTTGTTCATACTCCGTTATACTTCCCGGACTGTTGCGCCAATCGCCCTGGAAAAATACAGCTTGCATCACACGCTGCATTGACAATCCGTGCGCCATATAGTAATGCCAATCCATCGGATATTTGTCGTCCCATTCGGCAGTGTGCATGTGGGGACAGAATGGATAGTGTCCTGCCATTGCCAAAATCGCTGCTGTTTTTGTTGCACGTTCTATATTTTGCGCACGGGCTTTTTTGCTGTCCGCAGAATATGGCCCCGCAACATAAATTCGCAGAGGTCTTCCTTCTTCAACTTCACCACCTGCCACCATATTTATCAGGTAGTCCAGATACCATCGCGCCTTCCGCAAATCCTGTATGCCATTCTTGTGCGCGTATCTGGTCACATACTTGATGATGTTAGCGGCGCAAAAATCATGCCCCCATCCCTGACTCGCAATGTAGTCCATCACCTCAATGCCTTGTGTGTAGTGGGCGGGATGGTCAACTTGAGTCTGCTCATCACTCATAATATACTTTCCTCGTTAATTGTCGCTAATTACCTAGTTTTCTATAGTAAGTTGTTGGGCCGCTTGCGCGACCTCCGCAGGCTCAACCAACCTCAGTTGTGCCATCTCTGCTTCAAGCCGCTCCTGCGCCAAGCGGCAATAGTCGGGAGACAACTCTATGATGACTGCGCGCCGCCCCTGGTTGTAGGCGCAGAGTGCCGTGGTGCCCGCGCCGCCGAAGGGGTCGAGCACGAGGGAGGGGATGGTGTCCGGTTCCGTGATTAGAACATGCCCCTTCCCGTGACATTCCGGGCAGGGCATATCGCCGTCGTCAGGCTCTTCAAGGCCGGGCATCTTTGGCCGTATGCCCGTGCCTTCACATTGCGGGCAGATATGCCAGTCGCCGCAGTCGCAGGTGGGCCGGAAGCCGAGTGTCTGCGTCTCTATCGCCTGGCCGAGGCTTCCCGTCTCGGCATATCCCTCCCCGTCGAATTGCCCCGCGTCGGCCTGCTTGCTGTATCGGTTCGGGTGCGGCTTGTGCTCCGTCTGAGTTACCCGTTCGTAAGCCGCGCCGCAGTCCGCGCAACTCCGCGCCGCACTGCCCGCTTTCACCATCGGAGTTATCAGTGCCTCGGGGTAGCAAGCAAAATGTGGCCCTGAGAATCCGCCTGGGTTGAACTGAAACGCAACCGGCAAGCCCTCTTCGTCCTGCAACACGCCGCCCCTGTCTCGGAACTCCTTCATCTGGGCTAGCTCAGCCTCGTGGTCTGCAATCGCGGCG